>OHKV01000083.1_pt1 | contig 97130 bp, 70 predicted proteins | sample 1568951 | NCBI WGS metagenome assembly OHKV01 (sample SAMEA3879528, study PRJEB24766) | human gut metagenome | biome: human-associated habitat; feature: feces | place: USA | collected 1985/1987
CCGTGCAAAGAAACCCTTGCTGCTTAAGGCATTCCGAACCTGACGCACATGTCGTTAGGTTCGGTTGAAAGCCTATGAGGTTGCGGCTCCGACCCTACCCCGTTTATTTTTGACACACTGGCATGCAAAGCATGTTTCGGTAAACACCTGACGCGCGCAAATACGCTTTAACAGAGCTGCGCTTTCGTATATTTCTCAAGCATTGACCAAGTTGGGGATCAGGTGAGTTTCACAACTACGCGTCCGCCCAATTAAAAAAGCTCGGCTGTTACGGGCCGCCGCCTATATTCTAGTATATGTAAAAGCCATATCTTCAGCCGGTAGAAGGGAATCCGTTATTACCCGGCGTTCAATTTCCGTTTATTCGTATTGTATGAACTGATTGTGTAAGCGCTTTCGTCGTCGCTATTTCGGTATTCTGGTTTTAACCCTTCTCCTTGGAAAAATTTTGTCAGTAAAATCTTTAGCATAAAAAAATAATTGTTTCGTAAATAAATTAATTAAGCGTGCCGTAAAGTCCACAGTGAAAAACCGCTGCCTGAAATAGGGGCGTCCGATACTGGATAAATTGTTTAAGTCAATCGCTTATCCTGTATCCTACGCCGCGTACGGTTTCTATCTTCGCGCCGCCTTCCCCCAGCTTCTGGCGCAGCGTTTTGATATGCATATCCACCGTCCGGCTCTCCCCTTCAAACTCCGTTCCCCACACGTTGCTCATCAGCTTTTCCCTTGATAGCGCGATGCCGCGGTTACGCATCAAAAATTGCAAAAGCTCAAACTCCTTAAAGGTTAACGCTACCTCATCGCCGCCGACCGTAACCTTATGCCGCTCTACGTCAAGCGCCACGAGGCCCGCCGTCATAACCGCGGCTTCATCTAACGGAACCGCCCTGCGCAGTACCGCGCGCACCCGCGCAACCAGCTCCATGATGCCGAACGGCTTGGCGACATAATCGTCCGCGCCGCCGTCAAGCGCCACGACCCTGTCGTACTCGGAGGTTTTTGCCGTAAGCATGATAACCGCGGTTTCGCAAAGCGCCGGCTCGTTCCTTATCCTCGCCAGTATGGACAAGCCGTCCTCCTCCGGCAGCATAATGTCGAGCAGCGCCAGATCCGGCCTTTTTGCGAAAGCCGCCTCGTAAAAGCCGGAAGCGTCCTCAAACCCGCGCACGTCAAAGCCGTTGGCTCGGAGGGCGTACACAACCAGCTCCCGGATATTCGCATCGTCTTCCACGCAATAAATCAGCTTCATTTATTCGTCCTCCCGGATGTATTGATGTATTTATTAAGCCGCCCCGCAATGAATATTGCGCACAGCCCCACAAATATGCCCGTGGGTATTGAAACGAGCGATATATACGGGAAATAGTAGAGAGCCGCCGGCCCGTTCAGCGCATACCCTACCAAAATCTGGGCCGTGTTAAAGCAAAACGCGCCCGCCGCGCTTACGCCAACAGGCGATAATACGCCCTTTCGGTAAAGTTTCATAAGCGCGCTCATGACAGCCAACGAGCTCAGCCCTCCCGACAGGCTGTACGCTATCCCCAGCGCCGAGCCGCCCAGCAACGGGCCAAGCACGCAGCGCACACCCGTTACAAAGAGCGCCTCCCTGCCCGAATACAGCATGAGCGCAAGCAATGTAAAGATGTTTGCCAGCCCAAGCTTCACCGGCGCCCCGGCCATTAGGGGCGGCAGCAAGCCTTCTAAATAGTGCGCCGCGAGAGCAAGCGCACAAAGCATGGCAAGGGTTGTAAGCTTTTTCGCGCTCATATCATCATCCCCAAAGTTAATAGGTCACGGCGTCCGCTTCCCCGTCGTTCCCTGTAATCAGGATTGCTACGCGGTTCGGCAGGCAGACCACCGGGCGGGACGCGTGCGCCTCGCCCATCCGTATACAGAGCTTATCCGCGCAGTCTGCATGTTGCATATATGCGCGGCCGTCCTCTACGATAATCATGTTTTTTCCGTCGGGGGTTACGATTCTCGCATCCCGCGAAACAGGCCCGCTGTAAACAGCCTGCCCGTTTACCGTTACAGTCACCGTACCGCCCCCGCGCGGCAGGAGGAAGAAGCCGAATACCGACAACAGTGCCGCCGCCGCGATGATAGCCCAATCGCCCAGCTTCATTCCCGCGCGCCTATCCATACGGCCTCCCAATCATCCGTAACCGCCAGGGCGCTTATACCTTCCCTGGACAAAAGCTCGCCGCCCGCTTCCCTGCCCAGCACGAAAACAGCCGTGGCAAGCGCATCCGCCTTGGTAGAGCTCTCACATATTACCGTTACGCTGTGAAGACCGGTGCGGGCGGGCTTAAGCGTTTCGGGGTCAAGTATATGATGGTATATTTCGCCTCCGCTTTCAAAGAACCGCTGATAATCTCCCGATGTAACCGCGCTGATATCCGAAGCGTCTATCACCTCAATCAGGCCGCCGTTTCCCCTTGGATCCTGCACGCCGACGCGCCATTTGCCGCCGTTCTCCTTTGTGCCTACGGCGTATACGTTTCCGCCAAGGTTGATAATACCCGCGCATCCGGCCTCTTGATAGAACGCAAAAAGGCAGTCCGCGGCATAGCCCTTCGATATCGCCCCAAGATCGATCGTCTGGCCCGGCTTAAGCCGGGCTCTCATGCCCGCTTCATCCAACTCTATGCCCGTATAATCAACCAGCGGCTTTAATATCTGGAGCGCCTCGTCCGAAGGGACGACCGAGCCGCTCATCCCGTCCCAGGCGTTTATGGCCGTAAAAATGGTCGGATCAAACGCGCCGCCCGTCAGCTCGGCGTATTGTAAAGACTCCTCCAGCAGCTTAAAAGCGTCCCCTCCAAGCGCCGTCCATTCGCCACCCGCTTCGTTCAGGCGGCGTATATCGCTCCCCCGCCGGTAGGCGGACAGCTCGTTTTCAAGCTCCGTCAAACGCTGGGCGCATCGCTCAAGCAGCGCTTCCGAGCCCCGGCCCCGCGCGGTAAGCGTCACGTACGTATCCATATGGAAGCCTTCGTAGCGGGCCTCGGCGGGCGTACAGCCGGTCAAGGCCGCTAATATCCAAAAGGCTATTACTAAAACTGAGATAATACGCCGTTTCACCGTTCCATCCCCATGACAAACCGGTACAGCGGCCCAAGCTCGCTGACAGCCTTGATAAGTTCATCAACTAACGCCCGGCCGTTAAATGTATTTTGAAGCTTGGGGCAGGAATAACACCAGCTTAGCCCCTTACGGTTTAAATAAGGCTTTAGTGCTTCATCCGCGTCAGGGAAACGGTCCCGTTTATATTCCTCTCCCTCAAGTATGTATTTGTCCAGCGCGCGGTCGTTAATCAAGTCTGAAAACCGGGCTGGAGCCGCAAAAACGCGCGCGCGAAGCTCACGCATCATATCCGCGTTCGCGCCGTACATCCCCATTCCGTAGCCGTAGCTGTCCGGCGTGATTTCAAAATAGACAGTAAAGCTCTCGGACAGGCGGTTTCCCGGCCTGCGGAAGCTGAGCCAGGCGTGATCCCTGTAAGGCAGCTTGTTTTTAGAAAAACGCGTATCCCGATATATTCGGGACACGATGCTGGAAAGTTTGGGGTTTATCTGCGGATCAACGCGAAGCATGTCCGGCAGAAGCGTTTGAGCCAATTCCTTAAGCGGCTCAAGCACCGAGCTTTTATAACGCTCCCGGTTCTGTTCATAAAACAGCTTTTCGTTACGAAATCCGATTTCGGTTAAAAAATGATAGGTATCAAGCGTAAAACCGCGAAATTCGCCCATCTTAAATCATCCTTTCTAAATATTAATCAATAATAAGTCTGCTATAGCCCCGCGCCGTTTTACGATGTCAGTTCGGCCGCGAAACGGCTTACCCGACATCTCCGCCGCGCTCGTACAGATCCCCGCCGCGCGCGTCTACCGCCACGATTGCGGGCATATCCCGTATTTCAAGCCTAAGCACCGCTTCCGGGCCGAGATCCGAAAACGCGGCCTCCTCCACGGATATTACGGAACGCGCGATTAACAGCCCCGCGCCGCCCGTAGCGGCGAAATACACGGCCCGCCCTTTCATAGCGGCTTTAACCGCGTTTGAGCGGGGACCCTTGCCTATCATAGCCGTAACGCCCCAGTCGAGCAGCGACGGGGCGTACGAGTCCATGCGCGCGGACGTGGTCGGCCCGCATGGCCCGATAATCTCGCCCGGGGCGGAAGGACACGGCCCGGCGTAATAAACGCACGACCCCGAGGGCAGGGGGATCGGTTCCCCCGCCTCAAGCATCTGAGCAAACCTTTTATGCGCCGCGTCGCGCGCGGTATAGATAACGCCGCTGAGCGAAACCACCTGCCCGGCCCTGAGCTGAGCGGCCTCAGCGGATGAAAGCGGGAGTTGAACCGGAATTTTGTCCATATATATTCTCCTGTTATATTTGCCTAAAAGCGTGCCTGCAGGCGTGGCACTGCATGTTTACCGCCACCGGGAGCCCGGCCAAATGCGTAGGCGCGGCCGCAATATGCACCGCCAGCGCGGTCGTGCGCCCGCCTAGCCCCATCGGGCCGATGCCGATTGCGTTCACGCGCTCAAGCGCTTCAACTTCAAGCGCCCTTGTTTCATCGTCCGCCGACGGCTCCCCAAGCGGCCTGAGCAGTTGGCGTTTGGCTAAAAGCGCGGCCGCCTCCATCGTTCCGCCTACGCCAACGCCGACCACCACGGGCGGGCAGGCGCAAGCGCCGGCCGAAACCACCGTTTCCGTAACGGCGTCCAGCACGCCCCGCTTTCCCTGCGCGGGCTTAAGCATATATAAACGGCTCATATTCTCGCTGCCAAAACCTTTCGGCGCGACCGTAATACCGATGTGCTCACCGGGTACAAGCCGTATGTGGACTACGCCGGGCGCGTTGCTGCCCGTATTGTGCCGGCCGAAGGGCGTCAATACGGATTTGCGCAGGTATCCCTCCCTGTACCCCGCCGCGACGCCCGCGTTCACGGCTTCGTAAACGTCTCCAACTATATGCGTATCCTGACCGATATCGAGGAAAACCACGGCCATGCCTGTATCCTGGCAGCATGGGCGCATAATTTTAGCCGCGAGGCGGGCGTTTTCGATCAACTGTTCAAGCGCCGCTCGGGCCGCGCAGGCGGGGTCCTCCAAATCGCGCGCTCTCTCTAGCGCCTCCAACACATCTTCCGGCAAGCGGCAGCAAGCCTCTACGCAAAGCTCGCTCACCGCCTTCTCGATTATGCGCGCATCAATCTCACGCACGTATATATTCTCCTGTTCGTTTTTGTTTATATCATATCATTTTTCCGGCCGTATGGCTATTACAGTCATTCGTTACCAATATATCGATAACTAAATATCGATATGCTTATTTTAGATTTTAAACGCTTCATAGCTTATGATATGGTGGATACACGAAGCAAAAGGAGGTAAGGCGAGTGCCCGGAATCTCAAAACCAGCGCTTGAAAGGCTGCCGTTATACTTAAGCTATTTAAAGAACATACAGCCTGACGGCGCGCCGTACATATCCGCCGCGTCAATCGCAGGCGCGCTGGGCTTAAAGGATGTGCTTGTACGTAAGGATTTAGCATGCGTGAGCGCTTCAGGCAAGCCGAAAAAAGGATATGTCAGGAGCGAGCTTATAGGGCAAATCGAGCGTTTTCTTGGTTATAACGATACGCGGGACGCCGTTATCGCCGGCGCGGGCAAGCTCGGCAAGGCGCTGCTTGAATACGACGGCTTTAAGGAATACGGCCTGAACATCATCGCCGCCTTTGACTGCGACCCGCGCGTTATTGGAACGGCGGACAATGGCAAGGCTGTTTTCCCCATCTCCCGCTTAAAGGAGATCTGCTTGAGGATGAACATACTTATTGGCGTCATAACCGTGCCGCGCGCATGCGCGCAGCAGGTATGCTCACTGATGGTGGAAAGCGGAATACTCGCCGTATGGAATTTTACTTCCGCTCATCTTATAGCGCCTTCGGGCGTATTGATTCAAAATGAGAACATGGCTTCGTCTCTCGCGGCGCTCTCAAGGCGCCTGTCCGGGGAAAGTGAAGCTTAAATCAACCAAGCACTTTATTTCAGGAGGTACAGGTACACATGCTAAACCAAGCAGCCCGCACCAACGTCGACAGCGTCGATACGCTCAAATCCGAGTTCAGCCGGGTACGGCAGGCGCAGCGCGCCTTTTCGGCCTACGGCCAGGAGCAGGTGGATAGGATTTTCCTCGCGGCGGCCTCCGCAGCCAACAAGGCGCGGATCCCGCTCGCGAAGCTTGCGGTTGAGGAAACCGGCATGGGCGTTGTGGAGGACAAGGTTATCAAAAACCACTATGCGGCCGAATACATCTACAACGCTTATAAAAACGCGCGCACTTGCGGCGTGATCGAAGAGGATAAGGCCGCCGGCTTTAAGCGCATAGCGGAGCCGATGGGCGTTATCACCGCCGTTATCCCCACCACGAACCCCACGTCGACCGCGATATTTAAAACGCTGCTCGCGCTCAAAACGCGCAACGGGATCATCATCAGCCCGCATCCCCGGGCAAAGCAGTCCACAATCGCCGCAGCCCGCGCCGTGCTTGAAGCGGCCGTGGAAGCCGGCGCTCCCGAGGGAATCATCGGCTGGATAGACGAGCCGTCACTGGAGATGAGCAATTTCGCCATGAAGGAGGCCGACATCATACTGGCCACGGGCGGCCCGGGCATGGTAAAAGCCGCCTATTCGTCCGGCAAGCCCGCCATAGGCGTGGGAGCCGGCAACACCCCGGCAATAATCGACGAGTCGGCGGACCTTACGCTGGCGGTCAACTCCATCATACACTCCAAAACCTTTGACAACGGCATGATCTGCGCCTCAGAGCAATCGGTTATAGTGCTCGACACCGTATACGGAGCGGTTAAAGAAGAGTTTAAAAGGCGCGGCTGCTACTTTTTGAGCGATATGGAAACGGAACAGGTTCGCAAGACCATCATCGTCAACGGCTCGTTAAACGCGCGCATCGTCGGCCAGAGCGCTTATAAAATCGCTTCGCTCGCGGGCGTAAGCGTCCCTCAAAGCGCAAAAATCCTTATCGGGGAAGTCGAGCGCGTGGATATAGGGGAAGAATTCGCGCATGAAAAGCTGTCGCCCGTGCTGGCTATGTACCGCGCCTCGAGTTTCGAGCATGCGCTCAGCCAGGCCGAGCAGCTTGTGGCGGACGGCGGGTATGGGCATACCGCTTCCGTTTATCTGAACGAAAGCGCCGTGCCCGAAAAACTTGAAGCGTTTGAACGCCGTATGAAGGCATGCCGGATATTGGTAAACACGCCGGCCGCGCAGGGCGGAATAGGAGATCTGTATAACTTCAGGCTGGCCCCCTCGCTTACGCTCGGCTGCGGCACTTGGGGCGGCAACTCCGTATCGGAGAACGTCGGTATCAGGCATCTTTTAAACATTAAATCGGTCGCCCAAAGGAGAGAAAACATGCTTTGGTTCAGAACCCCTCAGAAAGTTTACATGAAGCAGGGCTGCCTGCCGGTAGCTTTGGATGAAGTGAAATCGGTCCTCAACCGGAAGCGGGCCTTTATCGTAACCGACTCATTCCTGTATAATAATGGATACACGGCGCCTATCGAAGCGAAGCTTGACGAAATGGGCGTAAAGTCAACCACGTTCTTTAACGTCGCGCCGGATCCCACGCTCGCCTGCGCCCGTGAAGGCGCGGCCGCGATGACGGCGTTCGCTCCCGACTGTATCATTGCCGTTGGCGGCGGCTCCGCCATGGACGCGGCGAAAATCATGTGGGTGCTGTACGAGCATCCCGAGGCGGACTTTATGGATATGGCAATGCGCTTCGCCGATATACGCAAGCGTGTTTACGCCTTCCCTAAAATGGGTGAAAAAGCGTATCTTATCGCCGTACCCACCACAGCCGGGACGGGCAGCGAGGTTACGCCCTTCGCTGTTATTACGGATGAGGTCACGGGCGTAAAATATCCGCTGGCCGATTACGAGCTGTTACCCAACATGGCGGTTATCGACGCGGATTTAATGATGGATATTCCAAAGGGGCTCACGGCTTCCTCAGGTATAGACGCGCTGACGCACGCGCTTGAAGCTTACGCGTCCATGCTTGCTACCGATTACACGGACGGGCTCGCGCTTAAAGCGATAGAGGTCATCATGGAATACCTGCCCGAAGCCTATGAGAAGGGAGCGGGCGCGCCGCTCGCCCGCCAGAAAATGGCGGACGCCTCCACGATGGCCGGTATGGCATTCGCCAACGCGTTTTTAGGCGTATGCCATTCAATGGCGCATAAGCTTGGCGCGTTCCACCATCTTCCGCACGGCATAGCCAACGCGCTGATGATAAGCCATGTTATACGCTTTAATTCATCGGAAGCACCCGCAAAGATGGGCACGTTCCCGCAATACTCGTATCCGCGCGCGCTTTCGAGATACGCTCAAATCGCCGCCAGGCTCGGTATCGAGGGCGAAACGGAAGAGAGTAGGATTTGCGGCCTTATCGAGCGGATTGAACGGCTCAAGGAACAGGTTGGCATAAAAAAGACCATTCTGGAATACGGCGTAAACGAAGGCGACTTTTTATCCAGCCTCGACGAAATGGTCGAGCAGGCGTTTGACGACCAGTGCACGGGCGCCAACCCGCGGTATCCATTGATGGCCGAGATACGGGAAATGTACCTGAACGCCTACTATGGACAATAAGGAGGGTGAACATATGAATTTGGAAAGGGTAATAGCGGTTCGCACATCTAAAACCGTATACCGGGACGGCGAAACGGCAGTTAAGGTGTTTGACGAGGATTATTCCAAGGCCGACGTGCTCAACGAGGCCCTGAATCAGGCGAGGGTCGAAAATTCGGGCTTGAACGTACCCAAGGTGCTGGAGGTGACCAAGGTAAACGGGAAATGGGCTATTGCGACCGAGTTTATTCAGGGTAAAACGCTTGCGCGCCTGATGGACGAGGAGCCGGGCAGGTTTGGCGAGCTGATGGGCCGGTTCGTGGATATACAGCTCGGCGTGCACGCCAAAAAGGTTCCCCTGCTCAACAAGCTTAAGGATAAAATGAGCGCGAAAATCATGAGCGCTCAGCTTGACGCGACCACCCGCTATGATCTGCTCACGCGGCTTGAGGCGATGCCCCGGCGGCACAAGCTTTGCCACGGCGATTTCAATCCGAGCAACGTCATTATCAGCGATGTAAACGGCGAGCCGTATATCATCGACTGGGCGCACGCGACGCAGGGTAGCGCCGGCGCCGACGCCGCCAGAACATACCTTTATTTCTGGCTCACGGGCAACATACGCGCGGCGGACGCGTACATGCGGCTTTTCTGCGAAAAAAGCGGCACGCCGGAGCAATACATCCAAAAATGGCTGCCGATTGTAGCGGCTTCCCAGTCGGTTAAAGGAAGGCCGCAGGAGCGCGAGTTTCTACTCCACTGGGTAAACGTTGTGGATTATCAGTAAATGCGCAATAGGATAGGAGGAATTTTACGATGAAGGTAACGATTTGCATTGGAAGCGCCTGCCATATCAAGGGTTCCCGCCAGGTTGTCGAGCAGCTTCAATACCTGCTGGCAAAGAACGGGCTTAAGGAAAAGGTCGAGCTTTGCGGCGCGTTCTGCATGGGGCGGTGCTCCGATAAGGTGAGCGTAACAGTTGACGAAGAGCCGTATTCCATTGGCCCCGCCGATGTGGAAAGCTTTTTTACGGATAAAATACTCCCTTTATGCAACTGAGGGATGTAAACGATATGTTCACCCCGGCCGCCGCTCTGCGGCCGGGAGGATTGCTTTAATGCTTTGGATAAGCCGGTTCTTCGGCGCCTGAAAGGTAGGTAGGCCATGCGTAAGTTTGATACTAAGGTGCAAAATCTTAAATACAAGGTGCTTCGCGAGGTCGCGCGGCTCGCGTTTGAAGACGGGCTTATGGAGAACGTTTATGATATCCCCAAAACCATCATTCCGGGAAAAACGCCAAGCATGCGGTGCTGCGTATATAAGGAGCGGGCAATTATCGCCGAGCGCGCGCGGCTTGCCATGGGCGGCGATAAGAACAACCCGAACGTAATAGAGGTTATCGATATCGCCTGCGATGAATGCCCCGTGGGCGGATATGAGGTAACGGAGGCGTGCCGCGGATGTATAGCTCACAGATGCGAGGACGTTTGCAGGCGCGGCGCCATCACGTTTGACCGCCATCAAAAGGCGCATATTGATAAATCTAAATGCGTCGAATGCGGCCAGTGCGCTAAGATGTGCCCCTACAGCGCGATTTCAAACAACAAGCGCCCATGTGAAAACGCCTGCAAGGTCAAGGCCATACAAATGAGCGAATCCAAGGCAGCCTCCATTGACAACGGCAAATGCATCTCGTGCGGGGCGTGCGTGTACCAATGCCCGTTCGGCGCGATAATGGATAAATCTTTCCTGCTCAATGTGGTGGATTTGATAAAGAAAAGCGATAACAACCGCAAATACAAGCTCTATGCCGTCGCCGCCCCTTCCATCGCCAGCCAGTTCAGCTACGCAAGCCTGGGCCAGGTTATCAGCGGTATTAAAAAGCTCGGCTTTTACCACGTCGTCGAGGCCGCCCTTGGGGCGGATATGGTGGCGCTCAGCGAATCTAAGGAGTTGGCGGAAAAAGGCTTTTTGATGAGCTCGTGCTGCCCGGCGTTTGTTGATTATATTGAAAAGCAGTTTCCCAAACTTAGGGCCGCAGTCTCTCACAACCCCTCCCCCATGGCCGCTATCGCCAGGTACATAAAGGAAACGGAGCCTGGGTCAAAGGTGGTCTTCATCGGGCCCTGTACGGCGAAAAAGATGGAGTTTCAAAAGGCGGGCGTGCATCCCTATGTAGACAGCGTAATAACATTTGAGGAGCTTCAGGCGCTGCTTGACGGGAGAGGCGTTGATATAACGGCCCTACCGGAAAGCGTGCTGGATAACGCTTCATATTACGGGCGCATATTTGCCCGGAGCGGCGGCCTTTCGGACGCCGTCAGGCAGGCGCTTAAGGAGCAGGGAATAACGGATTTTTCCCTTAACGCCGTCGCCTGCGACGGGATTCAAGCCTGCCGCAACGCATTGTTAAAGGCCAGCGCAAACGCCGCGCCCGGCAACTTCATCGAGGGTATGGCATGTACGGGGGGATGCATCGGCGGCGCGGGATGCCTGACACATGGCGAGAAGGATCGAAGCGATGTTGACAGGTACGGTATGGAGGCGTATGAAAAAACAATACTAAGCGCAACGTCGCTGCTTCAAATCCAACAGCCCGGGGCTGGAGATAAAGCACAGAACGGATAATGATTTTAAGAGCGGTATAAGATCTCAGGGCGTCATGCTTGAACCCGCGTGAGGATAACGCCGGTATAGCGCGGCTTTGCAGTGATGGCGCGCCGGAGCGTACGTGCAAGTAATTCGTATACCGTTTTCATCCGCTAACGTATTCTATCTTTACCATATAGCCGCCCGCTTCCGTATCAAGGCTTTGCGGCGGTTTTACTTTGCTATCTTCCAACCATACCCGCACAGCTCGCAAACCGCGCGCGCCTGAGCCTCGTCCCCATACATAATAAGCGTATTGTTGACGCTCTCATTTCTCAACGCGATTAAACGCTTATTACCCGTCATCTGTTTGTTTAACCAATGGATAAGGCCCGACAACGCGCATCCATCGTCGGCGGGGAGCCGAATATCCTGTTCAACGCTGTTAACAAACGCGTTTATTTCAATTACTTTTCTTTTATTTACCGCCGCCGCGCCGCCTAGCTCAAGCTTGCCTTGAGTTATCCCGCATATCCGTTTTATCAGCGCCGCAAGCTGTTCCTCGTTGAGTGAGTTTACGGACAGGAACATTTCCGCGATGGCGTTCGTGATAAGCGGCTGCTCCCCTTCGTCAAGAAATACCGGAGAAAGTTCATAGCAAACTAAAAAACCGCTGTCCTCAGATACGGATTCAAAGCGTTCGGCAAGCCGCCGCGCGGCCGCCGCCTCATCTGGTACGGCGAAGCCGGCCGATTGCATGCGTTTGAGCATATCGTTCGGCGGAAAGAACGAGCGCTGCTTGCCGTTAACCGATACGCCCGCCTTTTCCGCATAGAGCAAGAACAGGCGCAGATTACTGGCGGGGGCGATAAACAGGTATTTTTTTTCGCGCATTCGTATGCATGTAAAAAACCTTCCCGATTGAACGTAAGATACATCCAGATAGGGATGCTCATACACACCCCCAAACGATCCAAAATAAACGAACCTTTCCTCGAACGCCAATATATGCCATAAAAAACCGTATAGAGCCGACCATATGAAAAATGCAAACAACAGCCAAATCACTATAACGGCTAAGAGGCTATCGGGCCGGGCGACGAAAAACGCCGCGGCCGCGGCAATGGCCAGCAACAGCCCAAACCAGCCTACCGCCCTGCTTGGGCGGACGACGAAAAGCTTATCCCCTTGCCGGATATATGATAAATGTTTTTTTCTGGTGCGCGTCATCAATCCCCATCCTTTCAATATGTTCTTGTCATGTTAAAATAAGTATTTCATCCGGTGTCTATTATTAATTCATATTATATAACAACAAACCTATTTTGGTAAAGGTTGTATTTCCATTTTTTACATCTTACAATAAACCTTAAATGCTGACAATGGCTTACCGGCTCATTAAGAGCTTTCAATTCAACCGGGCATGTACAAATACAACGATAAGAAATATAATATGTTCGTGTGCACAACGGCCTCGTGTCAGCGCGCGAATGCCCGAGGCGCCGCGCACATATAAATAAGCTGGAGAAACTTTATGGATATTGCGATACAAATGCGAAGCATTGAACTGCTTGTAAAAATACTCAGGCACGATTTGGACAATGTGCCGTCCTACGGCTATACGCCGCAGAAGCCCAAAACCTTCAGCGGGCCGGCTTCCCATCCTCTTAAGCGCAGCACGCCGGAGGCGGAAGGCGTATCCTCCCAACGGCTGCTTGAGCTTTTTAAGGGAATTAACGAAAGCGAGGAGATAGCGCCCCACGGTCTGATAGCGCTCAGGCACGGCAAGGTTATCGCCGAGGGCTATTGGGCCCCCTATAACGCTGAAACGCCGCATATGCTCTATTCCATGAGCAAATCCATCGTTGGCACGGCTATCGGCATGGCCGTTGACGAAGGGTTATTGGCCCTGAGTGAAAAGCTGGTGGATATATTCGGGGATGTAACGCCCGCCCCTCAATCCCGGTTTTGGCGAAACGCTACCGTGGAGAATCTGCTCACGATGAGCACAGGCGCCCGGTTTAATGAGATCGGCACCATGCTCAATAAGGACTGGGCGCGCATGTTTATGGAGTCGCTCAGGAAATTTGAGCCGGGCGCTGCGTTCGAGTATAATTCACTCAACTCCTATATGCTCGCGCACATTATTAAGCGCAAAACGGGCGTGGGCGTTGTGGATTTTTTACAGCCCCGGCTGTTTGAGCCGCTTGGAATCGGGCAATACGCATGGGAAAAATGCCCCATGGGGATCGAAAAGGGCGGTTGGGGCCTGTATATGCGCCTGGAGGACTGCGCGAAGATAGGCCAGCTTTACCTGAACCGCGGCATATGGGAGGGCAGGAGGCTTTTGAGCGAGGTTTGGGTGGAGCAGGCCGCCGCGAAGCGCATTGATACGCCAAAGGGCGAATGTAAAAATGGCTACGGCTACCAAATATGGATGAGCCCGATAGAAGGAGCGTACCAGTTCAACGGCGCGTTCGGCCAGTATGTTGTCGTCCTCCCCCAGAACGACGCTGTGGTAGCGCTGTTCAGCGGTAGCGCGCAGCTTTTCGCCAAAGGCGCTCTGACGCAAATGATCAGCCGATGCTTTGAGGGCGCGGACAAGAAACCTTTAAGCGTAAGCGGGGAAACGGATAAGCTCAATTCATACCTTGAAGGGTTGATGTTTTCGCCGCCGCTCCCCGACGGGGATTGGGGTGCGGAGCCCTGCATGTTCAGCCGGTTTATGGAGGATGAAAGCTGCCGCGAATACCGTATGGAGGAAAACCACGCGGGCTTGCTGCCCCAAACCCTGCAGGCAGCTCACAGCAATTATACGTCAGGAACGGACTTAATCCGGTTTGAGAAGCTTGGCCGCGGGCTCAGAATCAGCATGTACGAGGGGCTTGAGGCGAACTCCATCTTTATCCGAGGGGACGGGGGTTTAAGCCGCGGCTCCTTTACCCACAGGGGTGAAACCTATTCGATCGGCGTCCGGGGCCTGTGGAGCTCGGGGCCTGACGGCGCATTGAGCCTTCTCGCGATTATTTCCTTTACCGAAACGCCGGATACAAGGTTGATCTGCTTCGAGCTAGGCGGGGGTGCTCTAACGGCGCGGTATGATGAAACGCCCAGCGTCGAGGCGGCTACGGATATGCTTTTGGAGTTGGTTGGCATGAGCAAAGTGGCGTATGCACGCCAGGTTATCCCGCACCTCGGCCCGTCGCGGTTTCGTGAGCTTATGCGCCAGTTTATGGCGCCGGAGATTAACGGAAGGCTGATAACCCGCCACGAGGATACGTATCCGTCGCTAGAAAATCAGGAGGTTAATTAAACTATGTGTGGAATTGTAGGATATATTGGGCCGAAAGAGGCCGCCCCCCTGCTGCTTGACGCGCTGGAAAAGCTCGAGTACCGCGGATATGATTCCGCCGGCCTTGCGCTCAATTGTAACGGGCGCATACAGGTAGAGAAGGCCCGCGGGCGGCTTAAAAATCTTAGGGAGATAACGAAAGATGGGAGTTCCATGCCGGGATGCGCGGGCATCGGCCATACGCGTTGGGCGACGCATGGCGAGCCCTCCGACATCAACTCCCACCCACACCTGTCGCACAGCGGGAGGGTCGCGGTTGTGCATAATGGGATTGTGGAAAATTTCATGCAGCTGCGCGCGTTTCTTATTGAAAATGGATACCGGTTCGTGTCGGATACGGATACGGAAATCATCTCGCAGCTCGTGGATTATTATTACTGCGGCGACCCGCTTGCGGCCGTGCGCAACGCGGTGGAGCGGCTGCAAGGTTCGTTCGCGCTCGGTATACTGTTTGCCGATTTCCCTTCGCAGTTAATCGCCGTTCGCAAGGACAGCCCGCTTATAATCGGGCTTGGCCGGGGCGAGAACTTCATCGCCTCGGATATTCCCGCCATTTTAAAGCATACCCGCGACATCTATCGCCTTGATGAGCGGGAGATGGCCGTCATCAGGCGGGACGGCGTAGAAGTTTTCAATCAGTACGGGGATCCGGTGCAAAAAGAGGCCGAGCATATAACCTGGAATGCGGACGCGGCCGAGCGCGGCGGCTATGAACATTTTATGATTAAAGAGATTATGGAACAGCCCCAGGTCATTCAGAGCACCGTTCATCCCCGCATCCATACGGGAGATATAGCGCTTGAGCTGACGAAAACCACGCCGGAAGTTCTAAGGAAAATTAACCGGATTTATATAGTGGCGTGCGGTTCCGCCTACTATGCGGGCGTTTTAGGGAAGCACCTCATCGAGCGCCTCGCCCGCGTTCCGGTTATAACGGAGCTTGCATCGGAGTTTAGATACAACGAGCCTGTGCTTGGGGACGATACGCTTACCATTATAATCAGCCAGTCCGGCGAAACGCTTGATACGCTTTTTGCGCTCAGGCAGGCGAAGGAAAGCGGTTCGCACGTGATTTCGATCGTGAACGTGGTTGGCAGCAGCATCGCCAATGAAAGCGGGGATGTTCTGTATACATGGGCGGGCCCGGAAATAGCCGTTGCGACGACAAAAGCGTACAGCGCCCAAATAACCATGATGCACCTGGTCGCCATGCATATCGCTAAATGCCGGGGGCTTCTGAAGGATAGCGAAGAAAAGGCGTATCTTGAGCAGATGGAGGCGCTGCCCGCACTGCTTGCCGGCGTTCTTGAGCGCCAGGAGCAGATTCAGTACCTTGCTTCATTATACTTCAACGCCCAAAACGTTTTCTTTATAGGCCGCAATACGGATTTTGCGCTCGCGCTGGAGGGGTCTCTTAAGCTAAAGGAGATTTGTTATATCCATTCGGAAGCTTACGCGGCGGGCGAGCTCAAACACGGGCCCATCTCTCTCGTGGAGGATGGTACGCTGGTCGTCGCGCTTTGCACGCATGAGCCCCTGCGCGAAAAGATGATAAGCAATATACGCGAGGTAAAGGCGCGCGGCGCCGTGGTGCTGGCCTTGGCTCAAGAGGGCGCGCCCTTGGTGGATGATGCCGCGGATCACGTCGTATGGCTGCCCAAATGCGGGCAATACGCGCTGCCCTCCCTCGCAATCGCGCCGCTTCAGCTTTTCGCGTATTATATGGCTTCGCTGCGCGGATGCGATATCGATAAGCCGCGCAACCTGGCAAAATCCGTTACTGTTGAGTAACGCGCGGCAAATAGAGATAGTCAACTTTTTCCACGCAGCGGCAGTTATATGTGTGGGTAAAGTTATCAGCATCTTAAAGCGGAAAACCCGTTCTTAACTATGCGCGCTATTCACAACGCATGCCTTTGGGACGGGTATTTCTATTTTCGCAGCTTAACAAAACGAGCCCTAACGGCGCTCAAATAACCGCTTTACCATTTTCGATGCATCCGGGCGCTTGCCATTGAAAGCGCCCCGCTCGGATAAAGCTAAGCTTCGCAAGTTTTTTCTCGCGTCAGGCATGCCGCCGATTACGAACCATTCCTCTGGGAAACATTAAACCCATAACTTCGGTAGGTCGTCTCTTAGGCAGTCCCACGCAAACCGCGCGCACCCCTCCGGCTTTTTGTGAATAGCGCGCGGATCCGCCGCAAGCCGCAGCTTCCTGTGCCGTCCTCTTGCGGTTTGAGCAGCCTCAACGCTAAATACGCCGCAAATGTTAAAACGAAGCGACTTTCCAAATATATCTGTAAAATGTATTGAATAGAAAAGCACGGGTATAATAAGCCATGAAAAGTTCTAAGGAGGCTTATTATGAAAAGACAATTTCTTATCATTGTGATGGTCGCCATGTTCGCGTTATTCGCCGCCGCTTGTTCCTGCGACGTACAGCCCTCGCCCACCCCCGGAGCGAGCCCGTCGATAGCGCCGTCACCCTCGATTATGCCGTCGCCTTCGGCTATGCCTTCGCCTGACAATTCGCCTGACAACTCGCCCGGAACAACGGACGGTACGAACGGCGACATACCCAATTTCAGTGAAGGCACCGTCGTACAGCCGGAGGATGTACCCGACATCGTCAAAGCGGTAAAGGATAAGTATGCCGACGCTGAAATCACCAGTATAACCCATGCTAATTACATGAACAAAAAGGTGTATAAGGTTATATTGAAGACTAAAGACAACGCGGCTGAGGAAATTTATATTCAGCACGACGGCACCATCTTGGAGGATGAAAACGGGGGCGGTAATGAATCCCCCAAGCCCTAAACTAAACGTTTAAAAGGCATGGCTGACGGCGGCGCCGTCAGCCTTTTTTTATCGGTACTGCGCTTGTAGCTAAGAATACCTGATATCGGCTTGATTATTGAAGCTCACAAAACAAATTACTCTATAGCCCAAAACGGACGGTTTCTATTGAGCATTAGGGCTTAATGATTTTATATCTGATTTCGCCGCTTATGCGTCATCAGCCGCACGCCGGTATTTAATGTACGGGCAATTAATTATCAGGGGATACGACCGCATTACCCTCAATCAAGCTGCGATGCGCAGCATTTTATTGATGCTATTCCAATAACCAAGAAAAAAAAGTCCGTTTGACAAGTCTTTATATCTTTCAGCTTCAGCTTAAGAAATATTTACCGCCCAAAGATGAATTTTTGCACCTTACGCTCCTTAGCCTCTGGATTTAAAAGAAAAACCTGCGCCCGAATCCGTTGAGCTGCCTCCTCCGGCTTAACGGCGCGAGACTTATCCGTTACCCCCTGTCCCCAGAAATCCTCCACGGTGCAAAACGCTGTGGAAGACCAGCCGTAGGACGCGCCCTTGGCGGATACCTTCCTCTGCTGCCCGCACATGGTAATAAACATTTTCATTTGCAGCTCAACAAGCGCTGAGTCAAACCGCGTCTTCTCTTCCCGCGTAAAACCGCCCAGGCTTTTTATCGCGTGTACGGGCAATCCGCCGTTATCAGAGACAAGCCGGTATATTCTGCGCGCCTCCGCGCTCACCGCACCCGCCTCATAGGCCTCTTCAAGGCTTATGCCGTTTCTTCTTGCGCTGAGAAAACAAGGGTACCAATATCGGGAAATATAACCGCTTTTACCGAAAAAAACCTTTGCGTACGCCACGTCGTCACGCTCGTCGAGCACGCGTATGCGCCATTGCCAGGGATCCGTATCCTGATTATCGGTATGCCATTGAATCACTCCGTCAAAACGGCTGCACAGCGAAAAAATCCCTTCCGCATTCTCTCCTCCCATCGTAAACCCCGCTTCAAGAAGCTGGGTGCAAAAACCCTCAAAATTTTCGATTACCTTCATTACACTCTCCTTCCGGCGTTATTTTAAAAACGCCGCTTCAACGCCCGCCGCGAATATGCTTTTCTATTAACGCGCGTTACGCGCAACCTCATTGTAATCCGCGCGTCTTTAACGCGTCAACAACGATTTTTCTTAAGTTCATGGCCGCTAAAATTGCCGCGTATCCCCGCTGTTTATCACGCCTTGAACTTGAGTGCCACAATAAGCTGATTGAAATGAACAACGTCTTTGCCTCACCTTTTTTAGCAGAGCGGGCCGCCTGTTTAGTGGCTCTCAGTGTGTCGAAAAAGTGGCTCCGCCACTATTTCGAGTTAACGCGGAGCGCTTTTACATTGGCGCGGTCAGCGCCCCGTGCAAAGAAACCCTTACTGCGCAAGGCATTCCGAATCTGACGCACATGTCTTTAGGTTCGGTTGAAAGCCTATGGGGGTTGCGGCTCCGACCCAACCCAGGTTTTTTTGACAGGCTGCGGGCCGCCTGTTTAGGCGGCCCGCGAACTTCATTTATCAATTGTGTGATCAGTGTTTAGCTTTTCTTTTTTCGGGATATGAATATCACCGCTCCAAGAGAAATCGCCGCCGCACCCGCGATAGCGAGGCTTATCCCGCCTGCCTTGGGCGGATCGTCGGGGTCTTCCGGTCCCGGCTCGAGCGTCGGCGTGGGCGTGGGCTGCAAAGGCGTGGGCGTGGGCTGCACTGGAGTAGGCGTGGGGTCTTGTGTTTCTTCCTCATACAGCGCGTTGATCTGCATGTCGAATACTACACGAGAGAATTCCTTATCCCATCCAACAAACGCATAGCCTTCGCGTTGGGGCGCTTCGGGGGCGGCCGCCGCATAGCCGTGCGCCACTTCCTGCTCGTTGAGTACCGTCCCGTCCCAATCGATAAACTGAACAGTGTAGGTGTTTATCGCGTAACGGGCATATACGATTGAGTCGGATGTTACGTTGGTGTACGTGCCGTACCATTCGGTGAACGTGTAGCCCTCGCGCGGCGGGGCGGCCGGCGCTTCCGCGTCCCGGCCGTGTTCAACGGTCTGCTCGCTTATAACCATGCCGTCCCAATCGACGAACTTAACGGTGTACGAGTTGACAGCGTATTGCGCCGTGAAGGACATATCCTCCGTAACGTTCATATAATCGCCTTCGCCGATCCATCCCGTGAACGTATGACCTTCGCGTACGGGCGTCTCGGGCAATTCGGCCGCATAGCCGTGCGCTACCGTCTGCTCGTTGATGAGCTCGCCGTCCCAGTCGAAGAACTGCACCGTGTACGTATTGGCCTCATACTGGGCAAATATCACCCTGTCCTCGGTCACGCTGGTGTAGTCGCCGTCCCAGCCAAGGAACCGGTATCCCTCGTGCTCGGGGGCTTCAGGCGGCGTGGCGTCCTCTCCCTCGGTTACGGTCCTGCTGTCTATCAGCTCGTTGAGCACGGTATCGATGAAGAATACCGTATAGGTTTGAGCCGGTTCATCCTTTTCATACATCGCTACCGCGAACCTATCGCCGGTAACGTTTTCAACACAATCCCCTGCCCAGCCGGTGAAGGTATAGCCATCGTGCGCGGGCGCCTCTGGATAGGTTCCGTTCGCGCCGTAAGCAACCTTCTCCTCATGGAATACTTCCCCCTCGACAGCGTCGAAGTATCTCACGGTGTAAACAAGCCGCTCATATTGTGCGTTAACGTCCGTATCGGCGGTAATGGAGGAAAACTGAGCGTCCCATCCGGTAAATACGTAGCCTTCACGCTCCGGCTCAGCCGGTTCGTTGGCGGCGTAACCATGCCCGACGGTCTGAACGCTCAGCTCCTCGCCGTCCCAATCAAGGAACCGCACGGTATAAGCGTTGATTTCGTAACGCGCGTAGATGGTTCTGTTCTCGGTAACTTCGGTAAAGTCGCCTATCCAGCCGGCAAACGTATGGCCTTCGCGCTCCGGGTCCTCGGGCGGCTCCGCGTTCTGGCCGTATCCGACGGTTACAGCGGAAAGCTCCTCGCCATCCCAGTCAAGGAACGTGACCGTAAAGGTATCGGCCTCGTACTGCGCGTTGATGGTCAAGTCGGAGGTAACGTTTGTATACTGAGCGTCCCATCCGGTAAAGGTAAAGCCTGTGCGTTCGGGCGTTCTCGGCGCGTCGGCGTCCTTGCCGTGCTCAATCGTCTGCTCGCTGAGCAGCCAGCCGTCCCAGTCAAGGAACTTAACCGAATACGTCTTAAGCTCAAACACGGCTTCGATGGAATGGGGCTCCGTTACGTTCTCAAACGTATACCCGCTCACCGCGCCTACGCTCTCGCCGTCAACAATCACGTCGGCAACGCGGTAACCCTCATCGGGCGTAATCTTGAAAGTAACGTCTCCTTCGTAGATAACATTCGTATTGCCCTGAGGCGTTATAGAACCGCCCTCGCCCGCTGAAGCGGAAATGGTAACCGTTCCGGAAATTCCTTCATATTCGGCAGTGATAACCATGTCCTCGGTCACGCTTGAAGCGTCTTGAGACCAGCCGATGAAGGGATGGCCCTCGCGCTCGGGCGCTTCGGGTACGATAGCCGCCAGGCCGTCGGCGACAACCTGATCAAGTAGCGTGCGGCCGTTCACATCCAAATGCTGCACGCGATGGAATGTGGTGCCGACAAGAGGCCGGCCGTCAAATGTCGTTTCTCCATCCGGAGCCCAACTAGAGACGTTTTCACCGTCATAGTAGACTGTAAACGAAGCGTGCGCGTTCCTGAATACGTTGGCTCCGTAGGTTTCGGGGATATTTCCGAGGAAATAAGCTTGAGTCAGCGCCTTGGATCCGGTAAACGCGTAGTTCATGACGGTTTTGAGGTTTGAGCCGAGCACGACGCGCGTTATTGCGGAGCAGTTGTTAAATGCGTATTCACCAATCAGCTCCGCGTTCGGTAGGAAAATAAACCGTACCTTGCTGCAGTTTGTAAAGGCGTTTGCGCCGATGTTCTTGAGCGCGGCGGTTTCAGTAATCGTGGTGATGCTGGAGCAATACGCAAACGCGTTTGCATCCACGCTCTGTACGCTGTCGCCCATCTTGACCGTTTTGAGGTTCGAACAGCGGTACATGGAGTATTCGCCAATGAACTCAACGTTGTTATAATCAATGCCCTCAATGGTTTTGCACTCATAGAAGCTGTTCGAGCGCAGGTTTTTCACGCCGTCGGGCACCACATACATAGCGTCTGGCCTGCCGTTGGGGTAGAACAGCAGCGTATCCTGGGCTTTATTGAACAGCACGCCGTCAATGCTGCTGAACGTCTCGTTCTGAGGGTCCACGTCGATAGCGGTCATGGATTCACCGTAATAGAACGTGGTATCGCGGATTTCCCTGAGGCTCTTGGGGAGCCGCAGGCTTTTGAGGTTTACGTTGCGTGAGAGCGAGTGATCGCCGAGGGTTTCAAGGCCGTCGGGCAAAATCAGCTCTTCAAGCGTAACGATGGAGTAGATGCCGTAATCGCCGATGGCGGTAACGGTTGAAGGAACGGTGTAAGTCGAATCCTGCTTGCCCTGCGGGTAGAACATAAGCAGCGTCGCATCTTTATCGAACAACACACCGCCAACGGCGCTTAGATGCGGGTTCTCTTCGTCGACAATGAACCGCTGCAGCTTATCGCAGTAGTTGAATACCATGGTGCCGAAGTCCTTCAAGCCCTTGCCGAAGGTTATCTCGGTCATATTGTTGCAGCGGTTGAACGCGCTGTTGCCGATGCTTACCACGCTGTCCGGAATTTCCATTGAGGTTATGCCGCTGCACCCGTAAAACGCGAACCCGCCTATGGTTTCAAGGCCCGCGCCAAGCTTCATTGAGGTAAGGCCCGTACAGTTGTAGTACGCGTTTTGGCCGAGGTATGTTACGGTATCGGGTATCGTAATATCCTTAAGCAGCTGGCAGTAATAGAACGCGCTGTCGCCAATTCTTGTGAGCTGAGAAGGCAGGTTCACCTCAGCAAGCTTTTTACAGGTGTTGAACGCCCTATCGCCGATTTTCGTGACGGACTCGGGGATTATGACCTTTGTAAGGCCGCCGCACTGCAAGAACATGCCGTTGGGAATCTCCTTCATGCCGTTGGGCAAAACAACCTCATACAGCCTTGTGCAATACGAGAATATGGTATCGCCATACTCCTTTACGGATCCGGGCAATGAAAGCGTTTCCACGCTGCCGCAGCGGCTGAACGCGTTGCTTTCAATACCGGTAACGCTCTGTGGGATAACGAGCTTAGTTATGCCCGTGCAGCTCATAAACGCGGAGTTGCCGATGGTTTTAACGCCGCTGCCGAGCGAAAGCGTTTTAATGCCGGAGCATTCCTTGAACGCGGAAGCGCCGATAGTCTCCATGGTATCGGGCAGTGAAACCGCTGAAATCTTGCTGCACTTGTTAAAGGCGGAAGAGCCGATGGAGCGCAGATTGTTGCCAAGCGTCAGGTCAGTCAGCTTCGTGCAGCTGTAAAACGCGTAATTGCCGAGGGTTTCAACGCCGTTGCCAATAACCGCGCTAAGCAGCCCGGAGCAGTAGTTAAACGCATAGTTTCCTATGGTTTTAACGCCGTTTCCCGTATTGATGGAGGTGATTCCCTGACACCAGGCGTACGCGTACTTGCCGATGGATTCAAGCGAATCCGGCAGATTCAATTCGGTAAGCGCCTTACACGAATAGAACGCGTAATCGCCGATGGTTTTCACTCCGTTGCCCAGGCTGATTGCCGTCGCCTTATCGCAGTAGTAAAACGCGTAGTTGCCGATGGCCTCGACGGAGTCGGGTATCGTAATGGTCAATAGCGTATCAGTATCATAAAACGCGTACTCGTCAACGATTTTAACCCCATCCGGTACGGTGTATTGTGAGTTCCCCTTTCGCGCGGGGTGAACCATCAGCGTTGTTTTATCCTTGTTGAACAAAACGCCGTCAACACTGCAGTAGTTGGGGTTTTCGCCCGCTACCGATATGCCCGTCAGGTTGACGCAGTAAGCGAACGCCGCCGGGCCTATTTGTGTTATGCCCGCATGGATGCTTACCGCCGCAAGCGAATTGCACCCATAGAAGGCCTGCCTGCCGATTGTGGTCAGCCCGGCCGGGAAATTAACCTCGCCGAGGCCGCCGCAGTAGAAGAAGCCGTAATCAGCAATTTCCTTCAGGCTCGCGGGAAGCGTAAGTTCTGAGAACGTGGCGTAAAAGAACGCCGAGTCGCCTACGCGCTCAACTCCCTCGGGGATAGCGTAGGCAGTATCCGCCTTGCCTCCCGGGTATGCGAGCACGGTTTTCATCTCTTTGTCGAACAGCACGCCGTCGACGGAGGCGAAATGAGCGTTTTCCGGGTCGACGTTAATGCTTTCAAGCGCGTTGCATCTTGAAAACGCCCTGTTGCCGATGGAACGCACGTTTTTGCCGATGGCAATGCTGCGAATGCCCGACTCAAGCTGGAACGCCTGATCGCCGATAGCGGTTACGGGGTATTCCATGATGGTTTCCGGAATCGCCACGTCGATATCGGAACCGGTATAGCCCGTAATGGTTACCTCATCGTTCTCCACAATGTATTCAAACTGTGTCATTGTCTGCATTTCGCCGGTTTGCGCGTCGATCTGCACGATATACTCGTTATGCGCGTAATCCGCAACGCAGAAATAAACCGTATTTACGCCGCTGACGTTGAAGCGGAACGTGCTGGATTTTCCCGCTTCCGTTTCGCCAACCGTCTGCGTCGCAATGGGCTCTGAGAAAATACCCATGTCGTCCGCGTCGTACAGCTCGATGTAAGAAACGTACTGGTTATCCTTAACCTCGACGGTCAGTGTCGTGCCGTTTGAAGAGCTGGAAACCACCTGCGGAGCCGTGTTGTCGATGGTAACGGGGAACTGCCAGGAGGTGCGCTCGTTCTGCTCCTTGCTGAAGCCCTCGTAATCCAGCTCCACATCCACTTTAACGATTACCTTCGTACCGTCGGGCAGCATTTCGCCGCCTGAGTCGGTACCGGCCCAGGGCGTCATCATCGACTCAACGTACGAGCCGGCGCCCATAACGGAATCGAACCGGCTGTCGTAAACGGATTTATAGACGTATTCTTTCGTCTCGTTGTGGTAAACCTCTCCCGTTTCAGAGTTTGAAATGGTGTAGGTTAGCGTCCTCGCGTCCCTCAGAAGCGACGTATAGATGATATCCACCTTATCGAAGTAACCGTCCGGGCGGCCCGGGGATATCGCGTTCCTCTCCGGTATGACTTCAACGCCGTCCGCGTACGGATTGGAGCCAAAGATGCTGTAGTAGCCTGTGCCGCTGATGCGGCTGCCGGCGGAATTGTACGTCTGGCTTGCCCAGCAGGGATCATTGTTAAGCAGATCCCAGCGAGTGCCCTCATCGATCATCGGCGCCTCGTTCCAGTTGCCAAAGAAACCAAGGTAAGGCACGCTGAGATCGACGCCTACCGCGCCCTCTTTGGTGGGAAGCATGCTGAGGCTCACAAAGCCCTCGATATAGACGCCGTTTACGAAATCGTCGCTCAGCTCGGCTTTGATTTCATCGTTAAGCTTAATAACAACGCTGACGTCCGCTGATCCGTTCGCGGGTACGGTCACGATGTTGTTCTCGCAGTTGGTGGTTATGTCGCACTGCCCGGAGATGTCCCTGGGCGATTGATCGATAAAATAAACGGGCTCGCCCTGGTAGGCGTATTCTTCAGGATCCACCAGCTCGGTAATAACGCTTGGCTCAATTTCATAGCGCAGCGCTTCGCCGGACGTGTTTACAACCTTGAAATTCAGCGTGTAAACGCCCCTCTTTTGCGGATCGTCGCCCAATTCCAGCTTGGGCCTGTCGTTCCCCTCAACCGTGATATACGCGCCCGTCATGATAGCGTCGGCAACCTGCATCAGGCCCGCGCCCTGCTTTCGGGGCGAATAAGGCGTGCCGTCGCCGTCCTCGGCGGGCCCGGCCGTACTCATGAGAAGGGTGTTGACAAGCTTCATGCGCGCCTCCGCGCTCATTGCGGGATACTTTTCCTCAATGGACTGCAGTACCACGGCCATTGCTCCGGCCACATGCGGAGTGGCCATGGAGGTGCCGCTGTTGAGGCCGTATGAATTGTTCGCGCGTGAGGAATAGATGTTACCGCCGGGCGCCATGAGATCGGGATTGATCTGTAGCCCGGAAGTTGTTCCAATGGAAGAAAAGTCGGAGGGGATCCCGCCCGTTTCGTTCGGAACCTGGATGGTATCGGAACTTACGCTGAGCGTTCCTACGCCTTCCGAAGCGGAATCAAGCATATGCTGCCCGTCCGACTGTGAAATGAATGCCGCCGGCATTCCCTGGTACTTCTCAATGCCCATGTTCGTGAGGCTGCCGGGCGCGTTGTCGTATACGATAAGGCCCGCCGCCTTGTGGGCGTAAGCCTGAGCGTGCTTTTCAGCGAAGGTGGAATCGCCCCGGGATACCAGCGCTATTTTGCCTTCAACGTCGATCCCCTCATAATCCTCCGCCAGCCCAAAGCCAGGTATGACCGCATATTGCACCGTCTTCCCGCCAAGAATCAGGTGCAGCTGGGAATCGAACTCATAATTGATTGCGGTATCCGTATAGAGTATCTTCCTCTCGCCAACCAGGATGTACGTACTCTCCGCAAACCTGTTGTCAACGCTGGCGATGGACATGGTTTCAAGATAACTCGCAGGCGAGTTAACAATGCCGTAGTCCGGGTTGGACGTTAGCGCCTTATCCAGCTCCCAAAGGTTTTTGTACGCGGCGCTGTAATCGTTGCCTATGGCGGCTGCAACGTTCACGCCCGCCTTATTGAGCCTTTCGTACACGGCCATGGTCGTTACCAGATCGTCCCGGTACGTAAAGCCCTCCGGCGCGCCGAGGCTCATGTTGACGACGTCCACGCCGAGCAGCGCGCAGTCCTCAAGCGCCGCCAGAATATCGTCCGAGGACGATGAATCCGAATCCGAGAACACCTTCATAACGATGAGCTGCGCTTTTGGCGCGACGCCGGAAATCGTCCCATCCGCCGGGTTCCCAACGGCGGAGCCGGCGACGTGCGTTCCGTGATCCGTGCCGCCTAGATGGTTGACGTTGGTATCGCTTCCAGCGTAGTCAAAAACAAAAGGCAGCTTCCCGCTCAAATAAACGTCGTCCACCGTAAAGGAGGCGCGTTTTTGCGCGTTCAGTCCGCCCTGTTCAAGTAGGTTTTGTAAATCTTCTCTGCTCAAAGCCAGCTTCTCGGGAGAAACCGCGAAGGCGTCGTGATCCGTGTCAAGGCCGGAGTCAACAACTGCCACCGTCATCCCTTCCCCGTCGTATCCCAGCGCCCAAGCCATGGAGGAACCAACTTCGTCATTGCTCGTGTTCATCTGCGGAGTGGGCAGGCTATAGCTTCCCGCGACATACGCCCTTTTTACGCCCTCAATCCGCCTGATTTCGTCCAAATGGCCATACTCGCATTCAAACGCGAGGCCGTTGAACAGAACGGTGTAATCATACCGAAGCTTGATATCCTTGCCGTCGTGTGTTTTGAGCGCTCGCACCTGCTTTTCAACAGCCTGGTGCTTGGCAAGCATATCCTTACGATGGCTGAGCCCCTTGCTGGTAAGCTCGCCCTCTTTGAGCGTACCGGAAATGTCGGCAAGCGGCTTATCCTCGAGCTCAACAATTACGCGGACGACGTCGCCGTCCTCATAATAGTCCTGCCCGACCACTTTATTGAGCACGGCTTCATTGTCAATTACAACGTCGCCGCCGCCAGACTGCCCGTTATCCTCCCGGCCCGGCAGGCTGTCCGAAAACGCCCCGACAGCGCTTGCCGGCAGCATGGCAAAAACCATGACAAATACCAACAGACCGGCGAGCAGGCTCCTCAGTGCCCTTGTGTTCATGCTCGTTCCTCCTTAACATCTTTTTTTCTGGAATTGATCATTAGTTACATGATAGGGCAACTAATGTTACGTTACTAACTAATATAGCGTACGCACCTTGCCTTGTCAATGGTTTTTAACGGATATTTATTGACTTAACAAAAGTAAAATGACAACAATATAAACAATAAGACCCTTTTTACGTATAAATAAACGTACAGGAGTAATAATACCGTGGTGTGTGCGCAGTTTGCTGTTTTATGTGTTATAAATGGAGTTCATCGTATGTAGGATTAATGTTCATGCCTTGTTATAAGTCATTGTGACAATACAGATTATGCCTGAAAAACCGAAGGCGCATCAGGCATAATTGAAAAGGACCGCAAATTAACGGGGCGTTTATCCATACCAGCGCATTACCGTCAGAACCGGTGTATACCCAGCCTAACGCTCAGCGCTTTGCGGCCGGCGCCGCCGAGCCGAAGCGGGCTAAAGCTCAGCCGTACAAAATTGGTGCACGCGCTTAATCGTAAAGCCCATCGATTCGTATAAGCCGCGGGCTTCGCGGTTCGTTTCAACCACCCACAACAATACGCCGTCAAATCCGTTGTTGATGGATTGATTGACGCCATAAGCGGCAAGTGCCCTGCCAATGCCCCGCCCCCTGAAATTATTGTCTACCGCAATATCGTCCAGCATGCCGCCATTTGCACACCCAACGCCGATAATACGCCCATTTTGTTTTATAACATAGTAATCACGCGCATTATCCTTCATCCTGACGCGCTCCATCTCACTCTGTGGAACAACATAAGGCTCAAGCCCGAGGCTTTTTCGCAAGTCGTGAAACGCGTTGCTTAACACACAATGGAATTGCTCGTACATATCATCCGAGTAAGGCTCAACCATCTGCCCGCATTCCATCATTCCCCCTGTATATTGCATAAGGCAGGAACGAAACGCCGGGCGCATGCCAAGCCTTTTAGCGAAACAGAGGCGCAGCCCTCGCGCATCCGGCTCAAAATCGGTATATACTGTTTGAATGCCGAGGCCGCGCATCTCATCTAAAACGCGCGCGGCCAGAGCCCTGCCAACGCCCTTTCCCCGTTCTTTCGGCGTTACAAACAGCGTAAAGCTTCCGCGTTTGTCCCCGCGCCGGGCGGTATGCGCGGCGATCGCGGCCGGCTTACCATCACAAAACGCAAGCGCCGCGTTGCCCGGGGAATCCTTTACTAAGCTAAAAATGTCGTCGCGGGTATATGAGTCCGCGCCCGCAACCGCTTCATTGAGCAGAGCAGCCATGCTGTCGTTATAAGAAATGGTATCTATCATAAAACCTCTCATACATTCCTAAGAAGGAGTTGCCACATTATATTATATCAATGGGCCTTTCTTCCGTCAGCTCCATCCGCCTTGAATGTTCATAATAGAGCTCTCTGGCAGCGGTTTTTATCTCTTTAATACGACCTTCCCACGCTTGCGCGCCGTCAATATACTCCGCGCCGAAAATCCTTTGCGACAGCGCCTTGATTATCGCATACTCCGAATAAGAATGGGCTAAGCGCTTATCCGAGCCGTCGGCGGTGGCTAAAAAGCTTAGAAATAGGCTTATATCCGGATAATACAACAGCTCCACCAATTTGGCGCGGTATTCAAGATCCTTGCTCGAAATAGCGTCTTCACCGTATTTCCTGTCTGCCATATGCTGCGCCTCATGCTTGAGAAAGCTGACATTAAAAGCGGGGGTATCGATTTTTTCTGCATATGCGGATTGCACGCAAAACAGCTCGCAGCTTCCTGCCGTAACCCACCCTCCGGTGCCTATCTCGCCAAGCGATAGGTAATCCAGCCAGCCTCCGCTCACGAACCCATCCATAAAATTGACGCTTAACGTCAGCGTTTTCTCCGGGAGCTCAATATCATACCGCCTGGTTTCCATACTTGTCCAAATATAAGGGCTGTAAAACTGGTCTGTCCTGCCGCCAAGAAAATAAATCCCCTCAGCGGAGAGCCTGTTTTTAATTTCACTCTCAAGCGTTTCCATCTCACCATCCGCCCGCAGCGCTTCGCGCAGCCTTGCCTCGAGATGTTTGTCTGCATCTTCGACGGATATCTTATCCCAACATACGTCTTTATAATACAGATAATAGCAGTAAAGAATATCGTTTAGCAGCCGGCTGTATTGACCAGGACGCGATATGTTCTCAAACCGGTTCTTTATCCGCTGAGCTTTTTCCGTTTCCCCGCAAGACGATAAGTAATCAACCAATTCCCTTACCCTGCAGTTGCAGGCCAGCCGCCTAAACACAGATTTGTCCATTATAAACCTTCCTTGATAATTCATACCTTTATAAACTGTTGTTGGCATTTTCCGCCCTCACTTCATCCGGAGCGCGCGTTATCCTCGCAGATAACGGCTTTAAATTACATTCATTTCAACGGATATAAAAAAAGCATTCAAACCACTGAATAAAAGCTTTACAGTTCATTCAAGCAGAGCCGTCCGCGCCATATCAAAAAGGTTTTCAACCGCCTCTTTGTTCAGGGTATAATAGATGCGCATCTCCCCCCTTCTCGTATGGACCAGGCCGTAGTCCTGAAGCGTGGACATGTGCCGGGATATGGTCGCCGTTGTCAGGTTCAGCTCGTTGGCCAGCTCCTGCCCATAGGCGCTTGTGTGCGAGATCTTTCGCAGGATTTCAAATTTGCTCCTGTCGCTGATGATCTTAAGTATGTTGCATACGGAGTCGTTCGTAAGTTGAATTTTATCCACGCGAAAATCCTCATCTATCAAAATGCCTATGTAAACCTGCCTGAAATCCTGATCAATAAGTACATTGTAGGTATAAATCATATCCGTGCAGGATATAACGCTTAAATTCACCACCATATCCAGCGAGTCCTCAGGAAGGGCCTGCTTTGCCAGCCTGTCAAGGAAGCTGAAAAAACTATGCTCCTTAAAATAACCGTCCCAATAATCATATGTGGGCTGAATCAGCGGGAGAATCCGTTGAAGCGCCTTTTCAAGGCGCGGGAAAACCGGGCGGATTAGAGAAATCATCTCATCAAAATAGTCGTTGAACCTTAATATAATTTTATATATGCTCCATTTGCTGTCCTCGGCTAGCTCAAGCTTATCAAGCTGATCGATAAGGTCCGGCTGGGGCGCGCCGTCTGGCACCGGGCTGATGCTCATTCCCCCGCTGTTGATATTCGTCAACTCAAAGGGCTTGCTAAATATATCCGCAGCTTTTCTCCTGATATGCGCTATGGTATCCTCAGGATCGACGGCGGATATATCCAAAAAACAGCTGTAAACCATAAGCTTGGCAAGGCACATATGCTGGCGCTTATTTTCCGTTTCATGCCGCTTGAAATAGAAAAGCAGGCGAGAATCGTTGCTGTCAAGCTCTAGGCAGGCGTCCTCCACAATACCGTTAAGCGCCTCAATTTTTTTTAGGAAATGCTGTTTTTCTTCATTTGAATACTTCTTTCCGTATTTAAGTAAAATGCTGTTTTTCTTGTCTTCAAAATTAATTTTATTCATATAAGCGTAAACCGCCTCAACAGCCTCATAGAGCAGAACGGGCTGCCTTAGCATAATGTTCGCCATGTTGATTACCCCCGCTTCCAGGTTTCATGTATCATTGTTTTCCGGTCAAATTGTGAGGCTCTGCTTAAGCAGCCGGGCGTATCTCGGCCGCTAAAGCTAAGAATAATTACCGGGCGCCGCATATTTTAGGTTATAGCGCACGTTCCTGTTAACCGGTTCAAATTCAGTTTTAGCGTACTAAAACCAAACCTTTCAATTGTTCTTAATCATCTCATTTGATAAAGATTATGTCAAGCGCTAAGCCGCCCAACAAGCGTTCGCGATATACGCAGACAAACCGTACGGCGAATAAAAAAGCTGTTTTTGGGCGTTATAAATTATTTCAATATAAGGCTGTGCCTCAGGATTTTGCAAGAAAGCTCCGGTATGTTTAACCTTGCCGTGCAAGGCTTTTCCAGCATGGGGCGCTAAACGCCCCATGCAAGCTATAAAGCGGCATAGCCTTTTTTAGCCAGCCTGCCGGCCGCAGCAGGGCCGCTTCATATTTATCCGTTTATATTACCTATTACTTATCAGCCTGCCACAACCGTTCGGGGTATACGCCGCGCCGCTTAAGCTCTTTGATGGACGCCATAACGGCCGGTTTATCCTCTGGGTATGTAACGCCAAACCAGCTATCCTGCGTATGTAGCGCCTTAACCGTAGCAGAGCCGGCCTCAAGCGCGCGCTGTACGGCTACTGGAAGAAGGTCCTCATACTTCATGGGGTTTTCAGCTATGCCCTGGGCAAGCCGCCCCTCAAATCCGCGCTCCAGTTCCCGCATCATGCCCCTGTTGAATACCCAAAAATTCATGGAAACGGTCGTGCCCTCGGGTATAATGGCATACGTTTTGCCGCCGTCCTCCGTGTACGCCCCGGAGCGCCCCATTTTCTTTATTCGCATCCTCTCGTCTATGCGCGTAAGGAAACCATCCTCATTAACAACGCAAACGCCTCTTGTCACATGCCCGTTATCCGTCAGCGTATTGGCGATATCATATCCAACCAGCGCGTGTTCGTTTTCCCCCCGGTTTTCCCTTAAAAACCCGTACGCAAGGTCAAAGGCGCGGGGGCCGTAATAATCATCAGCGTTAATGGCCAAAAACGGCCCGCGGACAACTTCCTTGCAGCACAGCACAGCGTGCGTGGTACCCCATGGCCTGGTTCTCCCTTTCGGAGCCTCTATGCCATTGGGCAGCATGTCCATCTCTTGATAGACATAGGTCGCCTTAACCTTGCTCTCGATCCGCCGGCCGATTACCGCCTTAAAATCCTCCTCTATGGCTTTTTTTATAATAAACACAACCTCTTTAAAGCCCGCCCGTAACGCGTCATATATGGAAAAATCCATTATAATGTCGCCATAATCATCCATTGGATCGATCTGCTTTAAACCGCCGTATCGGCTCCCCATGCCCGCGGCCATTATCACAAGCGCCGGTTCGTTCATTTGACCCGCCTCCTCCGTATTATTGTTTCCAGTATACCCCATGAAAAAGGGCCGTGCAAGCGGACCAAGGGTTAAGGAGGAGAGCCTGGCGGCTCTTAGCATAGATAGCGGATTAGGTATTAAAATATTGCTGCGATGGCGAGTAAAAACAATGGTTGTTGATCTTATCCACCAAATAGCCTGAATTGCTCGGGAAATTCTGCCTGCACTGGCTTGAGTAAGGGTTGTAGAACCAGAGCGATTCGCCCAGCCCCGGTAAGCGGTTTCCGGCCAACGCCCATTCGGCAATATCGTAATGCATCTGTTCAGGGCGCATATTATAGATGTTCTGCCCTCCGTTCTGATTGGAGTTCTCCGTAACGCATTCAAATTGGCGTTCCTGAAACGCGATATTGCGCAGGCTCCCGCCCTGGCTTACGCGCGCATACTCACCCCCGGGGGCGTTGACCCTGTTCATTATGGTGCCAGCAGCGGCCTTCATGCCGGTTTCTCCCTCTCCGCCCGCCTCGCACTGTATCAGGCGCGCCAAAAGATCAACGTCCGAGAATGCCATTGAATCTACCTCCTGGTGGTTTGCTCATATATATAAGGTATGAGCAAAAACTTAATACTGTCACCCAAGCCTGTTAACGCTCAAGCCCTTATGTTATAATTCTTAAGGACGTTTACCGTAATAAAAAAGGGGTGTTTTTATGAAGAATATCGGTTTTATCGGCGTGGGCGTTATGGGCGCTTCCATGGTTCGCAATCTAATGAAAAACGGCTTTAACGTATCCGTTTATACCCGAACAAAGGAAAAAGCGGCCGGCGTTATTGACGAGGGCGCGGCTTGGCGCGGCTCGGTAGCCCAATGCGCCGCGGGGCAAGACGCCATTATCACAATGGTCGGCTACCCAAAGGATGTTGAAGAGGTTTATTTTAAAGAGGCGGGCATAATCGCTTCCGCGTCGCCCGGTACGCACCTTATTGATATGACCACAACCAGCCCTGCGCTATCCGCGCGCATACAATCGGCGGCCGCGGCAAGAGGTTTAAGCGCTGTTGACGCGCCCGTATCCGGCGGGGACGTCGGCGCGCGAAACGGAACCCTGTCCATCATGGCGGGCGGAGACAGGGAGGCGTTTGATAAATGCCAGCCGTTATTATCAGCGATGGGTACCGCCCGCTATGTCGGCCCCGCCGGCGCGGGCCAGCATGCGAAAATGGCTAATCAGATTGCCCTCGCCGGCGCGATCGCGGGCGTATGCGAGGCAATTGCCTATACGAAAAGCATGGGGCTCGACGTACAAACCGTGCTCAATTGCATCAGCCGAGGAGCCGCCGGAAGCTGGCAAATGGATAATATGGCGCCCCGCATGCTCGACGATGATATGGCGCCCGGTTTTTTCATCAAGCATTATATCAAAGATATGGATATTGCGCTCGAGGAGGCCGAACTCGCCGGGCGTCATCTGCCCATTCTGAACCAGGTGGCCAAAGAATACCGTTCCTTGTCCGAAAAAGGCATGGATGATTTGGGAACCCAAGCGCTTATACGTTATTATGAAGGCTGATGTTAAACGGCCGTCAATCCGCTTGACGCATAAAAAAAGCGTATGGCGGCCCTTTGTAAGGGGCGTTAATCAGTATGGCCTGATTTGTGAGGGCGACCGGATAGCGGTCTGCGTATCGGGAGGTAAGGATTCCATGCTCCTGACGCAATGTATGCTCGAACTGCGCCGGGTATCCCCGGTACGCTTTGAATTAGAATTCATCGCTCTCGATCCCGGGTACGATACGGAGTCGGTCAAGGCTCTGGCTCTTAACGCGTACGCTTTGGGCGTTCCGCTTAGCGTGTTTAAGCGGGATATTTTCAAGTTCGCTGCCCAAGACTCGGGTTCTCCATGCTTTTTATGCGCAAAAATGCGGCGCGGCGCGCTCTATGAGGAAGCGAGAAAACTGGGCTGCAACAAAATAGCGTTAGGCCATCATTTTGACGACGCGGTTGAAACCATACTCCTAAGTATTTTATACGCGGGCCAGTTTCGAGCAATGATGCCGATGGTGAACAGCAGGAACTTCCCGGGCATGAAGCTGGTACGCCCTTTGTACCTGGTGCGCGAGGAGGAGATTACAGCCTGGGCGCACAGCCTTGAACAGCCGTTATTGCGCTTAGCCTGCCCGCTAACCAACTCCTGCGTTCCCACAAAAAGGCAGGAAATAAAACGGATTTTGAGTACGCTTCGGAAACAAAACACGCAGGTTGACAAGAATATTTTTGCCAGCTTTCATAATGTGGACTTGAATTTTGTCATAGGAGCGGATCGGAAAAACCCAAGCGCAGAATAACTCGAAGGTTTTCACATTTAAATACAGTTTATGTAAAAATTCATAAATTTTAATTGAACTAAGCGCTTACTCTTTAAATAATTTTAATTAATTGGAACAAAACTGATAGTAGTTTCGTTCCATAATAGGCGGCGCTCAAAGAGTTGAAGCGCCGGTAAACTAATAAACGGAGGAATATCTCATGCACAGGAAAATTCTTGCCGCCGCGTTGGCTCTTACGGTTGTTATCGCCGGCCTCGCAGGATGCGCCGACAGTGGAAAGCCAGGTGAAAACATCGATGATACCGGTAAGCTTCAGGCCGCGTACGACGCCGTTGTGGAGGCTTATGGCGATAACTATTATCCCAACGCGCCCGTTGAAGCCGATATCCTCGAAGCTACCTACGGAATCAAGCCTGAATGGGTAAAGGAATATAAGGCCGAAATGCCCTTGATCAGCGTAAACGTCGATACCTTCATTGGTATTGAAGCGGCTCAAGGCCATGCTGAGGATGTTGAGAACGCGCTCAATACGTACCGCGAGTACCTGGTGAACGATTCTATGCAGTACCCAATGAATATGCCCAAGGTTAAAGCCTCCGAGGTGCTTCGTATACGCGACCACGTCTTTTTCGTCATGCTCGGAGGCGAGATAATGGCCGATACGGAAGAAGAGGGCGAGGCGCAGGCGAAGGAAAAAAATGAAATCGGCATCAATGCCATTAAAGAAGTTTTCGGGGTCGAATAAACCGCACGATACTCTGGCGGCTTGCGCGCTTAGAGCGGTTACCGCCAGAGTATCAGATAAGGCGTTTTGCGCATCAGCGGCGCCGCCCGGGGAGCCTGGTTGCCCCCGCCGCGGCTGGGCTTACTTCACGGCTCAACGCCGCCGGCCAGGCCGGACGCCTTGCGCTCGCGGTATGGCGGTTGTTCTTTGGGGCGGCCGCGCCGCTAAACGGAGCGATACAAGCTCGGCATCGAGGTTATCATGATTTTCAGCAGCCTATATTTTCTGTTCCGGTTTATGCCTATCGTGCTGGTTATTTACTATATTCTCCCGTTCCGCCTTAAAAACGCGTGGCTGCTTTTAACCGGCCTGATTTTTTACGCCTGGGGGGAGCCAAAATATATTGTCATCATGCTCGCTTCTATTTTTGTGGATTACGTATGCGGCATAGTAATTGAAAGTAACAGGGGGCGGCGGGGCGTTATGCGAACAATGCTCTTCGTTTCCATTATATTTAATCTCGGTATGCTCGCCGTTTTCAAATACGCCGGCTTCTTCACGCAGACGGTTAATTCCATATTCGGTGCAAATATTCCGGTCTTGGGGCTTGCCCTGCCTCTTGGCATCAGCTTTTACACGTTCCAGACCATGTCCTATACCATCGACGTATATCGCGGGAATGTTTCGGCCGAGCGCAACATCGTGAACTTCGGCGCGTTCGTCAGCCTCTTCCCGCAGCTTATAGCAGGCCCTATCGTGCGTTACAGCGAAATCAGCCGAGAGCTCAAGTTCAGAACCGCAAGCCTTAGCCGTATCGAGGACGGCGTGCGCGCGTTTATCATAGGCCTGGGCTGCAAGGTGCTTTTGGCGAACAATATCGGCCAGCTTTGGAACAGCGTTGAGCAAAACCTGTCCGGCGCGTCGTCCCCGTTGGCCATACTGGGCGTAATCGCGTACGGCTTTCAGATTTATTTTGACTTTTACGGATATTCTATGATGGCCATTGGCCTTGGCAGAATGTTCGGGTTTGAGTTCCCGCAGAACTTTAACTACCCATATATATCCCGCAGCGTTACTGAATTTTGGCGCAGGTGGCATATCACGCTCGGATCATGGTTCCGTGAGTACCTCTATATCCCCCTGGGAGGGAACCGCAAGGGCGAGGGGCGCATGTACCTCAACCTGTTTATCGTGTGGTTTCTCACAGGGCTTTGGCACGGCGCCGGATTCAACTTTATAATTTGGGGGCTGTATTTCGGCGCGCTCATTTGCCTTGAAAAGGCGTTTTTACTGCCATACCTTAAACGTTCGCGCCTGTTTTCCCGGGTATATATGATAGTGCTTCTGCTTTTCGGCTGGGCAATATTCGTATCCGCCGAGCCGGGTTCGCTTGAGCTTCTGCTTTCGCGCGTATTTTCAGGCGGCTGGAGCGCCGACGTTGTCTATTACCTGAGGAACTACGGCGTTGTTCTGCTGATATGCGGCCTATGCTCAACGCCATTGTTTAAAAACCTTTATCAGAGGCGCGAAAAAAAGCTTAAGCCGTTCGTCACCGCCGGCCTATTGCTCGTGCTCATTTTGTCCGTAGCTTATCTTGTAGACGCTACGTACAACCCTTTTTTGTATTTTCGTTTTTAGCACAGATGAAAGGATGTTAACGCAATGATTAAAAACCACCCTCTGCTCCTTGTCTGCGCGGCATTTCTCGCCGCCGTCAGCCTGCTCGATCCGCTTTTTTCATCAAGAGGCTTTTCAGACCTTGAAAACCGCGTGCTCGCTCAAAGGCCGGAGCTTACCTGGGAGCGCGTTGCATCCGGAAAATTCATGGCGGATTACGAAACGTACGTGAACGATCAGTTTATACTGCGCGATTGGTGGATAACCCTCAAATCTTTATCGGAAACAGCCATGCTCAAAATTGAGAACAACTCCGTCGCGTACGGCGCGGACGGGTATCTGTTTGAGCGCTACCCTCCGCTTGACGAAAACCGCGTGAACACGAACGTTACCGCGCTCAAAGGCTTTATGGGCAAGTATGAGAACGCGTATTTCGCTCTGATCCCCCCAGCGGAGGCCGTATTGACCGATAAGCTGCCCCTTGGCTTTCCAGCAACCGATTTTTCCGGTTTATATAATAACCTGGCTGTTCTTCCTGTTTTGGATGAACTAAGGCTGCACCGGGACGAGGAGATCTATTATCATACGGATCATCATTATACAACGCTTGGCGCTTATTACGCATACTTGGCCTATTGCCGCGCCGCCGGGCTTTCGCCCGTTGACGTAAATACGCTTGAGACTGTGGATGTGCGCGATTTTTACGGTACGCTCTATTCAAAAGCGAAGAAGGTCGGCCTTAAGCCGGATGTAATCAGGTATTATCCCATGGGCGGGGTTCAGGTGGAAATAAACGGCGAAACCTACGACGGCATGTATGACGTCGAACAGTTCAGCAAGCGCGACAAATACGCCGGCTTCCTTTACGGCAACAACGGCCTGACCTTTATAACGCGCCTGGACGGCGAAGCTCAGCGCGGCACGCTGGTGCTGATTAAGGATTCGTTCGGAAACAGCATCGCGCCTTTCTTAACGCATAACTATAACCGGATAATCATGATCGACCTAAGGTATTATAACGCGCCCGTCAGCCAGCTGATTTCCGATGAGAATGCCGACGATATCCTTGTGCTGTATTCTTCGGCGAATCTGGCGGCGGATGTAAACATTCCCAAGCTGGGCAGGTAGCTGAACCAATGTGAAATGACTTTACAGGCAGCCCCATACTCCAAAGTCAAAAATCATTTGCGCAATCAGGCATTGCGCGTTTTCGCCTGCGTCTCATGGCGGAGTAATTTGTTTACGCTATAATTGTTTTTATCCCTCAAGTCAGTAAGCTATAACGCAAAATAAGCAATTATATGCGCCGGCCTGCAACTTCATTTTATGAATTATCATTATATATTTAAAATATGCGTTACTTTTTCGATGTTTTGAGTATGTTATCGTATGATTATGTTTTTTTATCAAATAGATCTACAAGTAGATAACAATAAATAGAAATGATGTGAAAAGTTTATCTTTTTGTGAGTTTCTAAAATAAATTATAAAAGAAATTCAGTGTCAATATCATTTAAACGGTTATTATGTTGGAGGTGAAACGTTACTTTAACAGCAATTGTGGTATTATAACTATAATCGTACATTCGGGGGCGGTACGTTACAGTATGGAAATTATTAGAATTTGGTGTTTACACGATATTGACATATGTGTATAATAGGTATGCATATATCCGGCTGATATAGCAAACTTGTGCATGGTGGGTGAAATATGACAAGCAATTACAAGAACAAGGAAGCGCGACAGCGATTGAACCGACCTGTTGACAAACAGGTATTCCAAATGCGGCGCTGCTTTTTCTCTAACCGTATAGTCCAGGTTCCATTTGCTTTATTTACCCAAACCAAGTCGACGTTGTCTGCTTTTTTCAAGGGCGGGTTTGGTATAGGCTGAATGAACGATACGCCGCTTACAATCGTTCTTGCCTGGATAAGCATCCTCGCGTAAAAGCCCGCATAAGGTAAACAAAGCTTATTTTTCATTAAGGAGGTATAAAACATGCTGCCGTTTAAATACGCTCTTAAACATATGCGCCGCAGTTTCCTTTCATGCCTAGCCGCTATTGCCGCATCTTTAATCTTTTCATTGCTTTTATGCGAACTGAATTATGCGCTTGCATCGCAGAATACGCAGTTAAATGAGATATACGATTCTATTGAGGTCAAATGCGTTGTATCCGACGTAAAGGGTACGAAAACGGATCGCCTCCAAATCAATCCAACCTATGTTGACGCGTGTACGAACCCGGTTTATGAAATTTCAGAATATATAAAAGACATATGTTTTAAACGGCGTTTGCGTTATAATGCCATAATCCCAGGGGAGGAGCCCTCAATCGAGAATATAGCTGAGGCTCCATATCTTATAGGTATTTCCATGCTTGAGGCGGACAGCTCGCTTTTACCGCACAACGGTGTAACGGTTGATTTTTTTAACGGATATGATGAAACCGATCTCAACACCGATAAGATGATTTGCATTGTCCCCGCAAGCTTGGTTCGAGACAAGGCGCCAAGCGCCGATATGACTTTATCCCTTGCGGTAACTTACGATTACGGGCCGATGTTTGAGAAAAAGCCAATCGTCGCCGATTTAATAGTAGCCGGCACATATACGGGGATCGTTTCGGAAGAGGATTCAATTTATTGCCCATGGGGGGCAATCTGCTCGCTTGCCGTAAAAGCCGGGGACATCTACATGGCGGACAGTCTGAGTTTTACCGTAAAAGACAATAGGAAGCTCAATGAGTTTAAATCCATTCTATGGAAATATTATTCCCCGGTGGATGTTACGGCAGGAGATTCAATTTACAGTTACGCCATAACCGTGAACGACGCCGTTCTTAACGAATCCGTGTCGTCAATTGAGCGAAATATTACGCTGCTCAACATACTCATCCCCCTCCTTCTGATTTCGTCAATTGGAATAGGCTTTGTCACCAGCCTTATACTCACCCGAAACAGGCGGCCGGAATTCGCAGTTATGCGAAGCATGGGCGCCCGGCGCGGCAATGTGTTTTTTGTAGCGTTCATCGAACAGCTGATGCTTGGGGTGCTTGGCGCTTTACTCGGGGTAATTGGATACAATATTGTAAGAGGTTTTGGCGCCTCAATTAATTTCGCGCAACTCGGTATTTATATCGGGTGCTATATCATTGGGGCGGCGGCGGCTGTAATACGAATAACAACGATTAATGTTATGCAAATAATGAAAGTAAAGGAGTGAACGCAATGGAAAAGTTGGCTTTGAAGGATGTAACATACGCTTACAGAAACAGGTACCAAACGGTTTACGCGGTTAACGGCGTAAACTACGAGTTTGAGGGCGGTAAGCTGTACGCTATCGTCGGAAAAAGCGGGAGCGGAAAAACAACGTTGCTATCTGTTCTCGCCGGCCTCGATTTACCCACGGAAGGAGAGGTGAGCTATGGCGGCACATCAACCGCGCAGCTCGATCGCGATAAATACCGCAGGGACAGCGTGGCCGTTATATATCAAAGTTATAATCTTTTTCCCCTGCTCACAGCGCTGGAAAACGTTATGTATCCGCTGCAGCTTAAAAAAACGCCGCAGAAGCAAGCGCGGCAAATAGCCGCCGAAAAAATCCTATCGGTCGGCCTTAAGGAAGAGCATTTTAAACGGTTCCCCTCTATGCTCTCCGGCGGCGAGCAGCAGCGTGTGGCTATTGCGCGCGCGCTGGCCAGCCATGCGGACGTAATTCTGGCCGACGAGCCCACAGGCAATCTCGATACGGAAAATGGGCGCAACATTATCGGCATTTTAAAGCAGCTTGCGCACGAAGGCGGTTACTGCGTTATCGTTGTTACCCATGACCTGGGCATTGCCGAAGAAGCCGACGTCGTAATCAACATGAGTGACGGTAAGATCAACTAAAGAGTTTAATTTATCTCACCGTTTCGTCAGAGGCAGGCATATAAAGCACGCTGTAAAAGCCTTTTCATCAGCAGCTTAATATAGCCTTGAGAATTAAATACGCCTGCCTCTGACGACTTAAATGGAACAGCTGACGGCCTTTCGTTTATTATTTAACAGGTTTTCAGCAGGGTTTCTGTATGATGATGGATGGAACGTATTTATCAAAACTCGTTTTATCGGTATTGGACAGTACGAACTTGTTTTTTGAAAGTCAAGCGCGTAATATGCTAAGGCGAACGACCAGGATAATCGGCGCCTTTTAGCTGACTAATCGGAATCGTTTACATGGCATGTGTAATTCCTTACGCCTTAACCTAAGGCAATTAATGTGCTAAACCTATTCCTTTTGAGCAGATGTTGACAAGGAATCTGAATTGACGCATCTAACTTTCAAAAGAATAAGCGCAAAATTTAACGCGATACGCGGCGAACTTGTGAAATCCGTGTTTAAAGCTGGTTTGGTATATCAAACACAAAAACCGCCAAGGAATTATGCCCCAATGCGAATCATTATTGGGGCCGTTTAAGAGGATATACATTGATGTTTGCTTACTTAAAGCAATATTACAGTGGCCCTAAAGCCTGACAGTATGTTTTATGATAAGGCTCTGGATTGCGCAGATTACGCAAAATGTATATATAAATTGCCGATATCGCAGCGTTTTACACTTTTGAAAAACCATAAACACTTTTATGCGCTTTTATGCGATATGTGATTCAAAAATGAAAAGGAAGTTTTGAATAATGAAGTAAGCTAATAAATGATTGGGGTTAAGGGTAAAAGCCGTCATTGAAAGATATTATAATCTTTTGGTTCATCCCATATCTTGAAATAACGAGCAGGCGTCTAAAAGACACTATGCGATTGAAGTTCGTCGCATATTGTCTTGGAATTCAAGAAAATATGAAACGCGTCACAAATAATTTGAATTTATTTTTATATAACTTCATTGACAATTTATCTAGCGAACACTAAAATTCAGTTGTGGAGGGGAATAAATAAAATGAAAAAAAGGGTATACAGTATTGTGCTTTCAGAAGAGGTTGTGGACGCCATCGACGACCTTGCGCTAACGAGAAATACGAGCCGCTCAGGCATTATCGATCGTATTTTGGCAGAGCATGTTTCCTGCACCACGCCTGAGCAGCATATTCAGGATATTATCAAGCTCGTCGAACTCTCTCTGGCCGGCCGGGATACGCTTCACCCGCTCCCCCGCCCGACCGGCGGAACGCTAGACATTAGCACCAGGCTAAAGTATCGATACCGCCCCACAGTTAAATATAGCCTGGAATTACTTCCATCCGCCGATGGGTCGTTCGGCTTTTTCAGGGCTTCGCTTCGCACCCAGAACGTGGATTTGCTCGAGAAATTTACCGAATTTCTTTTATTGTGGGCGCGATTGGAGGATGAATACCTTCCAGGGCTATTGGGGCGGCAAATTATCCGGGAACTCGAGCCTGCAAAGTTATCGCGCAGACTCACTCGCCCTCCTGGTTGCGAAAACGCGGCTGAATCGCTTGCCGCGGCCGCTGTCGCTTATGTTAACGCGTTCGACGGCTCGCTCAAAGCTTTCTTCGCTTATGGTACGGATGCGGCCGGCAATGTTTTTTTGAATTGGCTCGAGGATAAATTATTAATCTGAGGGTATAAAACTATCATGACTTAAAGGAGTTGATATTATGAACACCAATCGCTTTACGCAAAAATCGTTGGAGGCTATCGCCGCCGCGCAATCAACGGCGGTGGAATACTCGCACCAGCAGGTTGATCAGGAGCATCTCTTATACGCGTTGAGCTATCAACGGGATGGGCTTATCCCGCAGCTCCTTGTAAAAATGGGCGTGGATGGTGAGGGCTTTGGCAGCGCGCTTAAGGAACGGCTGGAAGCTACGCCCCGCGTTACGGGCCCCGGCCGCGAAGCGGATAGGGTCTACGTTACGCAGGATTTGGATCGGGCGCTCAACGAGGCTGAAAAAATCGCGGGCAATTTAAAGGATGAGTATATATCCGTTGAGCATCTTTTTCTTGGCCTTGTTGAAAAGCCGTCTAAAAGCGTTAAGGAATTGTTTGCCCGCTTTGCTATCGATAAAAACCGCTTTTTAACCGCGCTTAACGCCGTACGCGGCAACGCGCGCGTAACGAGCGACACGCCTGAAGATACGTACGACGCGCTGAAAAAATACGCGCAGGATCTGGTTGACCTGGCGGAAAAGCAAAAGCTTGACCCTGTGATAGGCCGGGATGAAGAGGTTCTCAACGTGATTCGTATCCTTTCCCGCAAGAGCAAGAACAACCCTGTGCTAATCGGCGAGCCGGGCGTGGGAAAAACGGCGATTGCGGAAGGGCTTGCCCAGCGTATAGTCCGGGGCGACGTACCCGCCGGCCTGCGCGAAAGGCGGATTTTTTCTCTGGATATGGGCGCGCTCATCGCTGGGGCGAAGTTCAGGGGCGAGTTTGAGGAGCGTTTAAAGGCTGTATTGAACGAAGTCAAAAAGAGCGACGGGCGCATCATCCTGTTTATTGACGAGCTGCATAATATCGTAGGCGCGGGCAGGACGGAGGGATCCATGGACGCGGGCAACCTTCTAAAACCTATGCTTGCCCGGGGCGAGCTGCATTGTATCGGCGCCACAACGCTCGACGAGTACAGAAAATATATTGAAAAAGACGCCGCCCTTTCCCGCCGCTTCCAGCCGGTTATGGTCAACGAGCCTACCGTAGAGGACACGGTTTCGATACTCCGCGGCTTGAAGGAAAGGTACGAGGTTTTTCACGGCGTTAAAATAAACGATAACGCGCTCATTGCGGCCGCCACGCTCTCGCACCGGTATATATCGGATCGTTTTCTGCCGGATAAGGCCATCGATCTCGTCGACGAGGCGTGCGCGCTGATACGTACCGAAATGGATTCCATGCCGAGCGAGCTGGACGCCATGCGCCGGCGCATCATGCAGCTTGAAATCGAGGAAGCGGCGTTGAAAAAGGAAAACGATAAGCTGTCCGCCGATCACCTTGAGCGCATACAAAAGGAATTGTCGGAGGAGAGATCCGTATATTCCGAGCTTAAGGCCAAATGGGAGAACGAAAAGGATTCCATTAAAAACGTCCAGCGCCTCCGGGAAGAAATTGAGCGGGTTAACGCCCAGATGGAAAAGGCGGAGCGAGAATATGACTTAAACCACGCGGCGCAGCTTAAATACGGCGCGCTGCCCGGCTTGATGCGCGAACTTGAGGAGGCGGAACGGCACAATACGGGCAAGGCCAGCGGGCTTTTGCGCGACAGGGTTACGGAAGAGGAGATAGCGCGTATTGTTGGCCGCTGGACCGGCATACCCGTATCAAAGTTGATGGAAGGCGAGCGTGAGAAGCTTTTGCAGCTTGCCGAAATCCTGCATGAACGCGTTGTCGGGCAGGACGAGGCTGTCCAGACCGTATGCGACGCGATATTGCGCACAAGGGCCGGGTTAAAAGATCCCAACAGGCCCATCGGCAGCTTTCTGTTTCTGGGCCCTACCGGCGTAGGTAAAACGGAGCTGGCGAAGGCGCTGGCGGAAGCGCTGTTTGACGATGAGCGAAACCTTGTAAGGATAGACATGAGCGAATATATGGAGAAGCACGCGGTATCGCGACTTATTGGCGCTCCTCCGGGATACGTGGGTTACGACGAGGGCGGCCAGCTTACAGAGGCCGTTCGGCGCAAGCCTTATTGCGTGGTGCTTTTCGACGAGATTGAAAAGGCGCATCCCGACGTATTCAACGTGCTGCTTCAAGTGCTTGACGATGGGCGCATTACGGATTCACAGGGGCGGACGGTGGATTTTAAAAACACCGTAATTATCCTAACCTCCAACTTGGGATCAACGTTTATACTGGAAGGCATAGAGAACGGCCGCATCAGCGACGACGCGCGCGGCAAGGTGGAGGAAATGCTCAAGGCTCAGTTCCGTCCGGAATTTTTAAACCGGATAGATGATATTGTGTTTTATAAGCCGCTTGCGCGCGAGGAGATTTATAGGATAACCGACCTGCTTTTGGCCGATATACGCCGCCGCCTCAAGGAAAAGCGATTGGACGTGGAGCTTACCGAGGCCGCCAAAAGGTACATCGCGGACGCGGGGTACTCTCCGCAATACGGTGCGCGTCCTCTGAAGCGGTTGTTAGCCGGGAAGCTTGAAACGCTGCTTGCCCGCAGCATCATACAAAGCGACCCTGAGCCGGATACCGTTTTTATGGTTGATGAGAGCAGCGGCGAGCTGATCATAACGGAGAAATAGGCTAACAAGATAAACGATACTATGAAGGGCGGCTCAATGCCGCCCAAAATTATTTGAATCCTGGATGCTCGTTGAAGCGGCAGGGCTTTACGCATGACCGACGGCATGCGTAAAGCGGGCTTAACACTCTGCTCAGCAAATCCGCATGGGGCGTTGAATGGGCGAATGGGGCAATATCTTTGCATAGTTTACTTACAGGGACGCATATCTCAATATTTACATTTTGTTTCTTATACTCTGTATTATGTTTCGTACACATCAATCCGAATTTGCATTTGGCGCTTTTATGTTATCCACGTATTAAGAAGTGAGAAAACTTTCTTCCCGAAAACTTTGGCAAAATTACCCACTGCGGTGTTGTAGGCAGTGAACGGTATCTGCTTCATTTTTTCCTCAATTAATGCCTTTCTTCCTCTGTTACCCGTACATGATTTGCACGTTCCGTTTTCGGCTTTCCATTCGCATTTCTCACAATCTGCTTATCCTTGAGTTGCAGATAATAGCACATAAGGATAATTGCCTGCCACCGTTCCAATAGGCACAACAAGGCTTTTGCTAATTTCTCGCTGTCAACAAAGATTTTCTGCACTTCACTGCAAATGCAGTCGGCTTGTCCTGCAAGGCAAAGTATTCGTCTATGCTGTGGGGCGCAAAGAAGCATTCTCTTGCAAGTATTCAAGGTAATTTCATGCTTCATCTTGCGTTACCGCTCTCTGTAATAGTAACAGGCTTCATTGTGCAAGAACAATTAAACGAAAAGCTGCTTATGGCTGTTTTTAAGTTGCGAATTGACTATCAGCTGACGCGTAAATAGCAAAGCCAAAAATAGCTCTCAAGGATTAACTTCGCGCCCTTGACGACTGTTTCCGTCTTTAATGCCCACTAATCAAGAGGGCGCATACGGATAGACCGCTTGCGCCCTCTCTGAATTATGGGGGTTCTTAGTGCATTAGAGGTTAATTTCCCTTTGATTTATGCGGCTTTGCAGACACAACAAAGGCATGGGTTTTATACTCATACCCTCATAATGGCGTTCTACTGCGTAACATGGTCTATGCTATCAATGAATAAAAATACCCATTTTGTCATAGAATAATTAAGTAATTTTTCAAACTATAATTGAGTAAATTTACTTATTTATAGATTCAATATTAAGGGATTATATGATAGAATGGAGGTGACAACATTTGTGGAAGGTTATGGAATTATGTTAGATTTTAATCCGAGAGAATATAGTATTCGAGAATTGTATGATTCCTATAAACGTGGGGAGACTATTCTTTCCCCTAAATTTCAAAGGCGTCCTGTATGGGATTACAAAGCAAAATCATATTTAATTGATTCAATTGTCGGAGGTTTTCCTATTCCGCGTATTTTTATTCGTGAAAGTACAAATTTGGATATGAGCGCCAAAAGGGAAATTGTAGATGGGCAACAACGATTAAAGACTATCTTTGATTTTTTAAATGACGGTTTCAAAATTAGTAAAGTTCACAGTGTGGAGTATGGAAATAAAACTTATAGTGAACTTTCAGATGATATTCAACGGGATTTTTTAAAATATCCCATTTCAGCTGTTCTTCTAATAGATTTAGATGATAATGCAATATTTGATATATTTGCAAGATTAAATACTTATTCTGTTAAACTAAATAATCAAGAACTTTTAAATTCACAATTTTTTGGAGTTTATAAGCGCTTGGTTTATGATTTGGCACGTGAATATAGACCTTTTTGGGTAGAATCAGGTATTCTAACTGAAAAGGGAATATCTAGAATGGATGATGCTAAATTAGTCTCTGATTTACTTGCTGCTATTGTTAAAAATAAAATTGAATCAAATAGCTTTGAACAGAGTAAAAAATTATATGCACAGTATGATGAAGAATTTGCAGAAGCAAAAGTGATTCAACGGAATTTTACCCAGACGTTAGATTTATTTAGTAAAGTATATGGGCAGAATTTTTCAGAAACAGCTTTTAATAAGTTACCACTGTTTTATAGTACTTTTTTGGCCTTATATCATATGAACTATCCATTGTCTATGTTTGGAAATATTAATTGGAAAATTTCAGATAAGGATTTGCCCAAAATAAAGACTGTTTTAGATGACATAAATATGCTGATATCAGAAGAAAATGAACTAACCAATGATGAAGAAGCCTTCGTTTTTACGTTGAAGAAAAATACAACAACACCTGATGTGCGAATGAAGCGTTGCAAGTTTATTGTCAATAAACTAAATGAATTTTTAAGGTATTAAAATGACTATATCTGAGATATTAATAGGCATGGAAAAACAATGTGATTTGTCTATATCGAGTATTGTTTCTGTTAATAAACCACAATATTTAGAAACAGATGAAACAAAAAATATTCGAGATATGGTAGTAAAGCAGTCTTTTGTAAGTGTTTTTACAGAATGGGAACACTTTTTGGAAAATTCAACTATTGCGTATGCTCTTGGTGAAAGTAGTGTAAAAGGTTACTCTTTAACGCGCTATATTCTTCCAAGGGATGAGGAACATGCAAACCAATTAATTAAGGGAACATCTGCATATCCAGACTGGTCAAAAATCGAGGTTGTAGTAAAATTAACAGAATCTTGTTTTGAAGCTGGGAAACCATTTAAAGAGGCTCTTCAGGGCTTTTTATCTAAATACAAAGAGATGAAAAAAGTAAGAAATCTTATTGTACATAATTCATTAAAAAGTGCGGACGAGTTTAACTCATTGGTTAGAACAGCTTTAAGAGCTTCAAGTGTTGGAATTTCCGCAACAGAATTTCTATTATCTAAAAAGAATAACAATCCGTTTTTCTATGAAATATATATTACTCATTTAAGGAATGCGGCAAAAATAATAGCGGAATATGAGCCTATTATAACTTAAATAACTTGATTTGTATATTTTCTTTTATTCATTAAGGGAGAACCATTTGGAATCATATAAGTTCTCCCTTAGTAGCACCCTGTTTGTAAGCGTTAATAATAAGTTGTCGTGAATACTTCCTTATCACTGTAGAATCACAATTGTTTTAGTGACTATTAGTAAGCCTGAGGGCGGCGCTTTTTGCCCTGAGCGTTTAAATATTATTTCGCTTCCTTAATAGTAAATTTTCTCTAAATACCGCGTTTAACGGACGTCAAAATATTAAATGCAAATCAATTAACATAAGAATTTAAAGCTGTGTTCACTTAAATCGCTTAAAGCAAAAGATAAAATCGCGCAACAAGTATATACAACAGTATTCTATGCAAAGCACAATGCAGCGTGAGTGAATAAAATTTTTGTATCACAACGGCCGTAAAACGAACGAAGCCGCCTGGTTAACCAGACGGCTTCATTTGGCTGATGTCGGTTATAACCACATGAGGTTTACCTTCTCTTTATACTAGATCTTCTGCGTACGATAAGGCCGATACCTCCGCCGGCCACTGTTAACGCGCCTACGATAATCAGGCTTGGGCCGCCGGCCTTTGGAGGATCTTCCGGCGTAGGCGTGGGCTGCCCCGGCGTGGGCGTGGGCTGCTCCGGCGTAGGCGTGGGCTGCTCCGGCGTGGGCGTGGGCTGTTCCGGCGTAGGCGTGGGCTGCTCCGGCGTAGGCGTGGGATCCCCGGGATCATCGATATACTCCCAGCCGGACCCTTCGAACTCCGAACAGAACGAGTCCGCGTCGTCCGGTGTGGCATAAACATTTATAATCATAGTCGGATAATGCTCGTCTGGGTTATACTCCTGATCGACGTAAATCTGTACATCCGTAAAATTATACCCGGTCGTATAGATGGAATCTATCGGCCCGCTGTAAATGTAATAGCCGTTTTCATATGGAAGATCGGTAAAAAACACAGGCTGCCACCAATCATAAGCGGTTTGAATATAGCACCTGTCCAATGAAACTCCTTCCGGTACAGCAACGCCCATGGTGAAAGTATCATCCTCGGTGTTGGCGATGTAATACTTATCCGCCGCGTTGAACCAGAGCTGACCCCATACGTCTATCTCCAACGCCGGGTCGTGTACGTCTACCGTGAAGTCGGACGACTTAACACCAGCGTTGATATGGCCGTCAGCCGAGTATCCCCTAGGCTCGGCAGCCGAAGTCTCGCGCTGTCCAGCCATAACCGGCATAGCAATCACAAGCGCCATGATGATTGCCAAGATCAATGCTAACCTCTTTTTCACTTGATTACCCTCCCTTGATTTGATTTTGTTTGACAATAATTACAACATTAATTATAATATACATTAGCATGAAAATAATGTCAATATGTTATTTGAAATAAATGGGTATTTTCAGTATTTTTTATTCTGTTTTGTTATTTTAACGAATCATACTATATTGTGTAAAAATACGTATCCCAGCCTATTGAATTGGCAGCGAAATAAAAGTTATGATGAAAATTCAACACAAATGCCTATGTCGTCGCATCCGTTGACTGTACGCTTTAGCTTAAGCGGCGCGGCAAAAAAGCCTAAAATCAACTCCATTTATATACGACGGCTTGGCTTTATCATCAGGCTTCAACGGTTACTTTCCTACGCAAAAGCGTGAAAAGATGCCCGCAATAACTTCATCGTCCACCTGGCGGCCCGTTATGGCGGCCAACGCGGTCAACGCCTCGCGCACATCCATTGCCGCGCAGTCTAAGTCGGCGGCGCCAAGGCTTTCCCGGATAAAGTCCGCCGCGCTCTCTATGGCATGCAGATGCCGCGCGTTTGTAACTAGCCGGCTTTCCGTATCCGGCGCGATAATTCGCGCGGCCAGGGTTTTAATCTCCTCAACACCCTCCCCCGTAATGGAACTGCTTACGAGTACAGGGCCGCCGCCCAAACGTCTTTTGAGCTCATCCATATCAATGGTAACTGGTAAATCCCCTTTGCATACAACCGCGATGAACGTACGGCCCCGCGCAAGCTCAATCACGTGCTCGTCCTCCGCGCTCATGCTCTGCCCGTCAAAGGCCAGCAGTATTAAATCCGCGCTCCCGACCGCATCCACCGTTCTCTTAATGCCCAATCTTTCCACTGCGTCCGCGGTATCATGAAGGCCCGCCGTATCAATAAGCCGTATGGGTACGCCCGCCCAGTCCATCTGCTCCTCGATAATATCCCTGGTGGTCCCCGCGAGAGGGGCGACAATAGCGCGCTCTATTCCTAGTAGCGCGTTTAGGAGCGATGATTTACCCGCGTTTGGCTTGCCGGCAATAACAACCTTGGCGCCCTCGCGCAATACGCGGCCCTTAGCCCCGCTCTTCGCCAGCGCTTCTAGCCCGGCTAAAGCGCCGCCTAAAATTTCGCTAAGCCTCTCCTGAGCCTCATCCGCCATCTCATCCGGGAAATCGATCAGCGCATTAATATAGGAAAGCGCATCCGTTAGTTTTTCCTCAATCTGCCCGATTCGCCAGCTCAATCCCCCCTGAAGCTGTTCAAGCGCAGACTGCGCTCCGCGCCGCGCCGTCGCATAAATCAGGTCGCACACAGCCTCGCACTGCGCCAGATCCATCTTGCCGTTAAGAAAAGCCCGTTTTGTAAACTCGCCCGGTTCAGCCGGGCGTACGCCTAACGCGGATATCGCGTCCATAACGCCGCGAGCGGCGGCAGGCCCGCCATGCGTATAAATTTCGGCCATATCCTCCCCTGTATATGTAGACGGACCCTTCAGGTAAACGGCGGACGCCTCGTCGATAATCCGGCCGTTGGATATTATCCGCCCGTAAGAGAAGTACCTGTGCCGGCAAGCTCCGGTAAACACAGCCTCAAGCGTTTCCCGAGAATGGGGGCCGCTGATGCGGATAACGGCTATCGCTCCCCCAAGCGGGGAAGAAAGCGCAAATATGGTTTCGTTCATGCTTTACTCCTGTAATTACCCGGGAAATATCCCCAAATTATTCCGTTTTACTTATTGGGCGATTTGAGCCGCTTGCGCTGCCGAATTAGGTTGAAATAACCGAAAACGGTCATTATAAGCGCGCCCGCAGCGTCTACTATAAGGTCTTTCATGGTATCCGTCAGCGCTTCGCGCCCAACTTTCGCCTGCCCGCCCTCAAAGGCGTATTTTTGCATATTAAGCCCAAGCAGCCCGTCCATGGAATATTCGTATATCTCCCATACCGCGCCTGCGGCGACGGCGAAGCAGAACGCGAAAAACGCTACGAACCCCGGGCTTAAATGCATGTTGATATTCTCCGCGTTGTTTAAAATGCTCACGAGAGTAAACCCAAGCGCTCCCAGCATAAAACCGCTGAACGTATGAAGCAGCGTATCCCAATGGGGCACAAGGTAATAAAAACTTCGCACCTCGCCCAGATAGACCGCGCAAAAGAGAAAAATAAAATACATCACATACATGTAATTGGGTATCTCCAGGTTCAGCTTCTTCTGAACCAGCGAAGGAAGAAACATAATGATGATTGCAAGCGTACACTGCACAAGCATCAGCATATAATCGCTTTTCAAGCGCGTATGTTCAGGATACCCTTGTATTTCGGTCGGCGCGGTAAAAACGTTAGCAGCCGCGTACCCGACCGAGAACAGCAGCGCGATAAAAAGTATGACGCCCGTAATCCTGCGCCATGACAGCTTGTGTTTTTTATCCATTTCATGGGCCTCCTCAAATATGGTCTTATATTAGCATAAGCCAATTCCGCGTTTTATTCCATAGAATATTTTAAACCCCAATTGCTATATAAATATGAAAGAACAGCATCGAGCCGTCCATATATGTTTTTTACTTGCTTTTTATATCCGTCTTTTTAACGTATAAAGAATATCGGGTTAAATGTAATCATGCCCAGGCTGAATCAAGCAAACGGTATTTACCTTTTTTCGGTTTTTACGGGGCAGTAGCTCCGCTTGCATGGATAACGCACCATGCAGTTAAAGCCTTGCTGCGTTAGGTTTTACGCTCAAAAGCGCGTATTTCTTCAAACAAGAAAAAATCAATCGGGAACCGCTCTACCCGAAATTCCCGGTTTAATCCGGCTCCAGCAGCCTTACAAAATATCATCGGTATATGCAAACTCTGTATGAAATCCAGAACGGATACTATTTATCAGGCCCATCCGTTTGTTTTATAACTTTATGATTTCTTAAACGGTTATGTGTTCGCAACGGCTTCACCGCATGCTATGATAGTAATGATGATACGAAGGAGTGTGATTCGTTTGTACAACATACTGGTATGCGACGACGATAAAGACATCGTCCACGCGCTCAGCCTATATCTTACCGCCGAAGGTTATCGCGTTATCGAGGCGTACAGCGGCGTGGAGGCTATGGAAGCGATTAAGAACAATCCGGTCCATTTGGCGCTGATGGATATTATGATGCCGGATCTGGACGGCCTTAGCGCCACGGTAAAAATACGGGAGCAAAGCAACGTTCCGGTAATCCTCATCACGGCAAAAAGCGAGGATACGGATAAGGTGCTGGGGCTGTCGCTCGGCGCGGACGATTATGTGACCAAGCCCTTTAATCCTGTTGAAGTAATAGCGAGGGTTAAAGCTCAGCTACGCCGGTATACGCGCCTGGGCGGAATGGAGGAGGCAAGCGGCGTATTAACCATCGGCGGTATCGAGCTGAACGACGAGGACAAAACGGTACACCTGTTTGGGGAACCGGTAAGCCTAACACCCATCGAATACAACATTTTAAAGCTGCTCATGGAGCATCCCGGCCGGGTTTTTTCCTCCAAAAATATCTATAAGCAGGTATGGAACGACGAGCCAATCGGCGCTGAGGCAACCGTAGCCGTACATATCCGCCATCTGCGGGAAAAGCTTGAGTTCAACCCCTCGGACCCAAGATATTTAAAGGTTATATGGGGACAGGGGTATAAAATTGAGAAAGGGGAGGGGGTATGAAGAGGCTAACGTATAGTCTTGGCGCGAAAATCACGGCTGTTATACTCTTCTTTTTTATATTAACCGCCACCATAATCTGCGCTCTGGCGGCGCTGATTATGCTTAATAGGGGTTATTACCAGCCAGGCAGCGAGTTCACTCATGCTTACAGTGCGTACTTCAGCCTGCGCTATTTGGTTATTGTACTCGCCTTTATCGGCGCGGCGGCCTGCGCCTCGCTGCTGGCGTTTCTGATATGCGCCGCCGGCCGAAGACCCGGCGTAGACAAAGCCGTACCTAACGCTATGGACAATATCCCGCTGGAGCTGTATGCGGCCGCCGTGCTCTTCATCCCATATATTCTTTTTCAATTTGGTATGGTTCAAACAATCCCCGCAGTTTTATTTATGAGCGCCGCGCTTTCTCTTTCGGGCATAATGCTGCTTGCCTTCATCATGACGTGCGCGACCAGGATTAAGGCGGGAGTTATATGGCGGACCACATTCATTTATTTGGCGGTGCGCGCCATTGCTGCTTTAGGAACGATATTTTTATCCGCCATGCGCCGGCTTCCGCTCGTGTGGAAATATGCCGCGGCCTTTTTATGCTATGCCGTTATAGGATTGGCGCTAATGTCCATGAGGCTGTATTGGCTGTACGCGGCGCTGGTATTATGCGCGCTGATATTTATCATAAATTTGCTCGCGCAGCTCGACGTATTGAAAAAAAGCGGCGAACTGCTCGCGGATGGAAACCTGAATTATGAAACCGAAACCAGCCGTCTGTTATGGGATTTAAAGCTTCACGGGGATAACCTTAACCGGATAGGCGACGGCATGGCAAAGGCAGTGGATGAACGAATGCGCAGCGAACGCTTCCGGGCGGAGCTCATCACCAACGTATCGCACGACCTTAAAACGCCGTTAACATCGATTATAAGCTATATCGATCTGCTTAAATCCAGGAATGTTCAGGACGAACCGGCGAGGGAATACGTCGCCGTGCTGGAACGACAGGCCATACGCCTCAAGAAGCTGACGGAGGATCTTGTTGAACTTTCAAAGGCTACCACAGGAAATATAACAGTTAAGCTCGAGCCGTCAAGCTTACGGGAAATTGTTAGCCAATCTATAGAGGAATATGCCGAGCGCCTGAAAAAAACAGGTCTTTATATTGTTACTAATTTCCCCGAAAACGACGTGGTTATCATGGCGGACGGCCGCTTGCTGTGGCGTGTTTTTGATAATATACTCAGTAATATTCTTAAATACTCCATGCCCGGAACGCGCGTATATATTGACGCGTCTGTAAAGGAAGGAGAAGCCATTATCGCTTTTAAAAACATATCGAGCGCACCGCTTAACTTGCCGGCGCAAGAACTGATGGAAAGGTTCACCAGAGGGGATGCCTCGCGCTCAACCGACGGAAGCGGGCTGGGCCTTTCTATTGCGCAGAGCTTAACGGAGTTGCAAAACGGCAGTTTCAGCATTGCTACCGACGGGGATTTGTTCCGCGCTCAAATAAGGTTAAAATTAGCTTAGCTATTCGCTGCGGCCGATTCTTTCTGAATAAAGTATTGTATAAGATTTGATTACGCGCTTTTACCCTTTGAAATCTCTAACAGCGCGTCATAATCCAGTACGGTTATCCGCCCTCTGCAGCATTGTAAAATGCCACGCCTTTTTAGCCTGCCAATAGATCGGGATACAACCTCGCGGGCCGTACCTAAAAAGCCCGCAAGCTCTTCATGCGTGATATTCAGCGTGTTTTTCTGATGCTCCCTGATTCTTTGCTGCCTGAGCTCATTGACTACAAAATGTGCCAGCCTGCGCTCAACAGAATAAAATAACTGCATATCCATCGCCCTTAAGATTTTGTCCATATGGGACGCCAATACTTTGAGCATATAATTACCGACAGCGGGTATTTGACGCGCCAGCAAACCCCAAACATCGCTGTTAATACAAATGATTTCGGATTTGCCCATCGCCTGTATGGTCGGCAAAAACGCGCTGTCGCCCATCAATCCTCGCGCGGCTAATACGCAGGGTTCATTTTTAGCGACGGTAAAAAGAAAGATTTCTTCGCCCTCCTCTGATACGATATAGTTTTTTATTATGCCGTTCCAAACGAGCATGAATCCCTGCCTATTCTCGGCGGATGAATCGATTATCTCCCTCGGATTATATTGGCGGATAATACTGCTATCAACAATCATGCTACGGCGCTGCTCGCCAATATCTTCCCAGAAGGGAAGGCATTGCGCTAGAAACATCGGGATAGATTTGATTTTTTCATGATTATTGATAATATTCACATACAACCCCTTTCCATTGCTCGAATAAACTTACAATGTAAAGTTGCTAAATGGTGTAAATTCTGTCGTAGCAGATTATACCAACACAATATATTTTATAAGTATCGGTTTTGCAGTTATGTAACTTAAGTTACATAGTCAATTAATAACTCTAACTCAATAATGTTTACCGATAACATACCTACAATAGAAGCCTTCGTATCTAACATGTTTCTTCGTTTCAGATGAAAACATCGGCATACATATTGATTCCTATTAATTTTAAACACCAAGTTAAATAAAAACCGGTATGCAAACGGGGTGTTTTGCTATGATCGTCCGGCAGGGTGAAGCCGGCTGTGCTAAAAAGCGTTGCCGCTTTAAGCAGTACGCCGGCCTGCCGTAGTAGAGGACGTCGTCGGTTGCCTTGTCCTTGATGAGCACCGACACGCTGCGGCCCGTTCCGGTTTTGGCGTTCTCATACGCAAAGCTGGCCGTATCACACGCTTTGCCGTGACAGGGCCGGAGGCGTCGTCGTGGACGTGGCTGCAGCCCTGCTCTTCGGCGCAGGTCATGCCGGAGAGCGGGAACACGCCCACCGGCATACTCAGGCACAGCGCCAGGGCCAGCCATCGGTGACGCCGCTTTGTTTTTCTCATGGTGTTTCCTCCTTTTTTTTCGGGTCGCCGCCCGGCAATCTCACAAGAGGGTTGGCATGGGTTTGTTTGTCTTGCCTATGCAGTAGGCAAGACAAGGGGTATACCCCTTTTGCGCTGTCTCCGTTTCATGGGTGGAACCGTTTCCGGCTCCCGGTCTTTTGTTCGTCCTGATTGTCGCAAATCCATCTATACTATTCAATAGAAAAAGCTTAAGCCGTTCCCACAGAGCCTAAACCGTAGATTTTTGTCGCAAACCGGGCTGATTCATGGTATAATGGTCTTGACAAATTGAAATTGAATGTAATTCGCCTCGTGGAAGGAGGAATGGATATGCTGGCTGTTGTCTGTGACGACCTCGCCGCCGACCGGGAAATCCTGCTGGAATACTGTGCCCGGTACGCGAAGGAGAACCGCCTGCCCGTCGCCACGCTGGAGTTTGACAACGCCGGTGCGCTGCTAAATAGCCGGGAGGCCAGAAGCGCCGACATGATGTTTCTGGATATTTACATGGACGGGGCGCTGGGTGTGGACGCGGCGCGCATCCTGCGGGGAAAGGGGTATCTAGGCACGCTGGTATTCACCACCACCAGCACCGAGCACTACGCGGACGGCTTCGATGTGGAGGCCGCCCATTATTTACTTAAACCGGTGCGCCGGGAGGCCTTTTGCGAGGCCATGCGCCGGGTGCAGGACCGCATAAACACCGGCACGCGAAGGGTGCGGGTCACTGCCGGGCGGGATGAAGTGGACATCGACGTTTCCGGCATCCAGTATATCGAGGTCTACGGCCACAAGACGGTGCTGCACACCGTCAAGGGCGAAGTTGCGGTGAGCCAGTCCCTCACCGCCCTGGAGGAGCGCCTTGGCGGCGACCCGTTTCTGCGGTGCTACCGCTACTTTATCGTCAACTTGGATTTTGTGAAACGTTTGAACGAGGACAGGTTTCTGATGAAGGACGGGCGGGAAATCCCCCTTTCCCGGGATGGCCGCGCCGCCTTAAAGAGCCGGTATATGGCCTATGTGTTCAAACGGATGTAGGTGTGAGGATGGAAGCGATTTTATCGGAGTATATTGTGTGGGTCATCGACATTGTGATGACGATATTCTTCTGCCTTTATGTCCTCAAAGACCGCCTTCGGGTGCGGAGGCCTGTATTGTGCGGCATTGCGGCGGCGCTGGCGCTTTTCGGCGCTGCGGCAAGCCTCGGCGCGGCTGCCTTTGCAAACGGAAGGCTCCCTTTCACGATGGACTATACCATCACCGCATTGCCGCTTTGGCTCATTGCCGGCCTGTTACTTTTGCGGTGGGCCAGCAAAGAGAATTGGGGCCGTCTGGTGTTCGTCCTGCTTCTCTCGGTGCAGACCCTACATTTCTGCCAGGCTGTGACCTATTTTACATACGGGCTTTTCTTTCCAACCCTGGCGGAGGGATCGTTCCACTGGGCCGACATCCTGGGCTTCGGCATCCCTCGCCTGCTGATTACATGGCCTCTGGCTATTTTTTGCCAGAGGCTTTATCACAAACTCTTGGCTGCTAATATGAAACAATTTTTTCTGTTGTGGGTCATCCCCCTGTTTTTTGTGTTATTATATTTCATGCAAAGTAACCTCTATTCCATCAATAACAATTTCACCCTGGCGAACGGCTTTCGCATCATTATCTGCGTGTGCGCTTTTATGACGTATTCACAGATGGCTACCGCCGTTTCCAGCAGCGCAAATGCGGCGAAGGAAGCGGAAACCCGTGCCCAACTCGCCCACCAGCTCGATTTGCAGCGGGCGCGGGTGGAGGATTTGGAGAGCCACGCCGAGGAAATGAAGCGTATTCGCCACGACCGCAGGCAGCATGTGCGGGTGCTGCGGGGCCTGCTGGAGAAGGGAGAGGTCAAGGAAGCCCTTGCCTATCTTGAGGATTACGAGGGCAGCATGGCAAAAGCCATCCAGCCGCCGCTTTGCGAAAACTTTGTGGCCGACACCCTCTGCCGCCGCTATGAAACGCTGGCAAAGCAGGCGGGGGTAAAGGTTTCCATCAGCGCGTCGCTGCCAAAGGAGCCGGGCGTCGCGGGCAGCGATCTGGCGGTCATCCTGGGCAACCTTTGGGAAAACGCGGTGGCCGCCGCGCTGGACCCGGGGGAAGGCCGGAGGTTTATCCATCTTCGGGTACAGGCCCAGGAGGAAAGGGTCTTAATCCGCATGAAGAACGGCTACGGCGGGCTGGTTTATCAGGAGGGCGAACGGTTCTTGTCCAGCAAACCGGGCCGAAACAGGGCCGAGGGCGTGGGCATCGCCAGCGTCCGGGCGATGGCTGAAAGATACGGCGGCATGGCCGACTTCACCTACACCCCGGACACCTTCACCGCCTCGGTGCTGCTGTATGCGGGCAGGTGACAGGCATACTGGGCAAGGCCGGATTTACAGGCCAAAGCCTGTGTTATCACTGGCTCTGAAGCAGGGTCTTAATCTACTGGCGAGCAATGCAAACATGTTATATCTGCTGTTTTTGCGGATTTTCCACCACAGGGGTAGCCCGCAAAACCGCCCGCTTCCATCCCGGAAAATTTACAAATTCGCGGGCGCGGCTGCGCGTCCCGCGGACACTTGATAAATACGGCGGTGAAAAACGGCGGCAAGCACAGAAAAGCTCCGTGTGACTATCCTTCATCACATGGAGCTTTTTGTTTTCCCGCTCGCCTGGCCTAAGTCAATAATATTGCGATACTTCTTTATGGCTCACGGCCTTTATCGTTCGCTAGTTTTAGTTACGCCTGAGGCAGCGCCTCTCTCTCAAGCATTGCGCGAACAAATTTTACCGAGTTCATCACGTCGTCCATATCCGCTGCTTCAACGGGAGTATGGATATACCTTGTGGGGATGGATATGCATCCGGCCAATATGCCCGCCTTTGTGCGCAGTATCGCGCCCGCGTCCGTGCCGCCCGCGGTAAGGATTTCGTTCTGAACGGGTATGTTCGCTTCCTTCGCGCAATCCTCCATATAGCGCCGTACGCATTGCGGGATGATGGCGGAGGAATCCATTACCTTGATGGTTGGCCCTTCCCCGAGGCTTACCGACATACGCGCGGATTTAGGCGTATCGCCGGTACGTGTTACGTCGAGGTTCAGGCTAAAATCCGGCTCAATGGCGTAGGCGGCGGGGCCTGCGCCGCGCAGGCCGACCTCTTCCTGCACCGTGAATACGACATAAAGATCGTGGGGGCATTTTATTCCCTTAACCGCTTCTATAATAATGGCGCAGCAGAGCCGGTCGTCCAGCGCGCCGCACGCGAAGCGCTTGCCCATATCCACAAAATTACCGGCATAAGCCGCGATATCCCCGATTTGTACCTTCTCAAGCGCCTCCTCACGCGTAGCAGCACCGATATCGATAAACATAAGCGGCAGCGTAGCCGCCGAAGCGGGCGTTTTTTCCGTTTCATAGAAGGTAACGCCGCGAACGCCGTTTTCAAATACGACCTCGCGCGCCAGGGTAATCACGGGGGATACGCCTCCTACGTTTGAAACCCGCAGGAAGCCCTTTTCGTCGATATCCACAACGATAAGGCCGATCTGATCCATATGCGCGGAAAGCATTACCTTTTTCCCGGATACTCCCTTTTTATAAGCGATTAGGTTGCCCATAACATCGCGGTAGACCCTGTCGCAATGCGGCCTGATATACTCTTCAAGCACGCCGCTTACGGCGTTTTCGCGCCCCGTGGGGCCGTACGCCAGGAGAACCTCTTTTAACATATCTTTAAACATTCTTCAGCACCTCCTCAAATTTTTTGGTATTCAAAAACGCATCCGCCAGTTTAAGCGCGTTTTCATAATCGCTTACAGAGGCGACGCTGCATGGGGAATGGATGTAGCGGCAGGGTACGGAGATGCCGCCCGTTATGGCTCCAACACCGGATTTATGGATAATACCGCCGTCGGTTCCTCCGCGCGTTCCCTGTCGCATCTGCCAGGGAATCCCCGCAGCCTCGGCCGTTTCGCGCAGAGCGTTGAACATCTCGGGCCGCACGACGGTTCCGCCGTCCATAAATGATATAGCCGGGCCGCCGCCAACCCTTGATACCCACTGGTGCCCCTCTGACTGGGGCATGTCATTGGCGGTAGTACCCTCAAGTATCAAGGCCAGCTCGGGCTTTACGTTATACGCGGCCGCGTGCGCCCCGCGCAGGCCAAGCTCCTCCTGTACGGTGAATACGGCGGTGAAATCGCAATCATAATCGTTTTTTAACAACTCAATAAGTATTGCGCAGCCAATGCGGTCGTCGAGCGCCTTGCCCTTCATCAGCCCGTCGCCAAAGAGCGAAAATTCCGTATCGAACGAGACGTAATCGCCGATTTTTACGTATTTTTCCGCGTCCTCTTTATCCTTTGCGCCGATATCGATAAACAGCTCCTTATGGGTCAATACGCGCTCGCGGTCCGCAAAAGACTGCAGATGGATGGCCTTTGCTCCGATTACGCCCGGTACCCGGTCGTCGCCGATAAGCACGCGCTTTGACACCACCACCCGGCTGTCGATTCCAGATGCGGTATAGGCCACAAGGCCGTTTTCCATCACGCCGCGCACCATCATGCCCACCTCGTCCATATGCGCGCAGACCATGATTCGGCGGCCCTTTCCAGGCTTGCGCACGTAAAGGTTGCCCATCGCGTCAGTATGCGTATCGGGGGCAAACGGCTTTACGGCCTCCTTAATAAAAGCGCGGACGCGTCCTTCGTCTCCGCTGACGCCCGCAATGTTACTTAATTGTCTAAGCATAGCGCGTCCTCCCAGTCCTCATTGATATTGGCGATGAATTGCGCTAAGAGCCTGGCGCAGTTCTTCAGCGTCGCTTCCTTTAGCGTTTCAACGCTTGTATGCATATACCGTACCGGAACGCCAAGAAGGGCGGTCGGAACGCCGCCGCGCTCCACCTGTATCGACCAGCCGTCCGTGCCGGAAAAGCCCATGCATGCGTCAATCTGCTTCGGTATATTGCATTGATCCGCCGCGTCCAAAAGCATTTTATGCAGTTTTGGATGGATATTGCCGCCCTTGGCTAACTCAATCTTATCCATATCGCAAACGTCCAGAGGATCGACGCCCGGCGTGGGCGCGTGCGTTACGTCGATAGCAATGCCCATATCGGGCTTGATTCCGTACGTTCCGATGGAGGCGCCGATGCTCCCTCGCTCTTCCTGAACCGACGCGCAAAATACGACGGTGCAGTTAAGCTTAACGCGGGAAATATGCTCCATCGCCTGGAACAGGCATGCGACCTGCGCCCTGTCGTCGAGCGTTTTTGAGCAGATCACACCGTTTTTCAGCTTAAGCGGCTTTATCGGATCGAAGGATACAAAATCCCCCACGGATACCAGCTCCCTCACTCGCTCGGGAGGGTACCCGATATCGCAAATAAGCTCGTTGATCTTATAGCCCTTTTCGCCGCCGGTGAGCAGGTGCGGCGGAACGGCCCCAATAACGCCGGGGAGCGCTTCCCTGCCGTATACGCAAACCTGGGAGCCTGGGAGCACGCGCGTATCAACGCCCGCTACGGAGCATATTCGCAGCATGCCGTTTTCCTCAATATCCGTTACCATCATGCCGATTTCATCCATGTGCGCCATGATGAGGACGGTTGGCCCCACGTCGCCAACCCTTGCGAATACGTTCCCGAGGGTGTCGCTCCATACATCCTTGGTATAACGGCGGAAATATCCTTTTACTGTTTCGCCCACGGCGTTCTCACTGCCTGAGACGCCGCCGGCTACGACCAGATCGGATATCGCCTGAAACATATCCATTGAACACAGTCCTCCTTGATTTGTTGATAATGATTTAAAATCATCTATATTATAGCACCTTTCACACGGATATGGCATATATATGCCTCCCTTTTACTTCTATTAATACGCTAATTCCGGCGCGCAATACAAACGAGGCGCCAGCCGGCGCACAAGAATTCCATATCGATTGCGATACGATTCTTCCGCGGCAGAAATTGAACGCTTGCAAAACTACGCCGTCTTGTGTAAAATAGAATTCTACTTTGATATCAAGTTTGCCGCGCTAGGCGGGGAGTCAGCGGTGCCCTGTACCTGCAATCCGCTACAGCAGGGCTGAATTCCCGTCCCGAGGCTGGCCCTTGTGGGGTCTGGAACCGGTAAGGAGCGTTGAGTTTTGGGTCCCGTGCAATCGGCGTCTGTGAACCATGTCAGGTCCTGACGGAAGCAGCATTAAGCGGAAAAGCCGATGTGCCGCGGGGAAGCCTGAAAGGAGCCGCCTGCCGGGATACCGCCCGGAAGGGTTTTGTCAAGGGATGGGTGCGCGGCATTTTATATTAATTAAAATAATAATCTTACATATACTGTTACCTAAAGCATATCAAATGCAGAAATTTTCGTTAAGTAATTAAATACTGCGTACATAATTTTCAATAATTTCCCCCAAGGTACATTTGTACGGCATACTATATTACAGTTAACAAAAGTGATAAGCAGCTGCCTGTGAAAATAACATTTAAAGTATATTATGCGTTGTGATGCGCGCATAATTGCTGATTAATGATAAGCTGACAAGCCGGTAGTGCCTTGCCGATAACCGCTGCTGGTCTGGCGATGGCTCTGTGATGTCTAAGCTACTTCTCATTGAGCAGCAGCCATTTTAGCCTGGAAATGTAATTGCGGACCTTATCCTTATCCATTGCGTAATAGGTACGGTTCCCGCCGAAAATGCTGCTCACAAAGCCGGATACCTGAAGTTTGTTCATATGGTGCCAAATCGTTGTTGTGGATAACTTGAAGCGATCTGAAAGCTCCTGCCCATAGGCGGTGTGTTCCCTTAAGTAGCAAAGGATTTCAAGCCTGCCGGGGTCGCACAGCGCTTTGGTTATGTTTGAGAGCGTGGTTATGGTTTCATCGTGCGAGGTGATTTCTACAAATCGCTTTACAAGCACGCCGATAAACAGTTTGGATACGTCCGCGCTTGCCGCCCTGATAATATAAAGCGAGTTGAAACCCAGAACAGACGGATGGAATTCAAGCGGAAGGTTCTCCGTTACGTCCATGCCGAACTTTTCGCGGAGGAACTCTTCCAGGTTCGGTATGCTGCCGTACAGCTCCGTGAAATCGTCTAACAGCTTAGTATAAAGATCCTCGCGTTCGGCAATTAACTGCATGGCGGGCAGCACAATTTCGTACAGCTCATCCGTATAAGCGCTGAAGTGCTTATATGTATCGATTATATCCCACTTGCTTTCCAGAGGAATGGCAAGCGCGTCGATATGCTTTGAGAATTCTTCTATAGTCATTTCGTTCGCTTCCGAATTAAGACCGGATACATGGAGCGCGCCGCATATCTGATACCGAATCTGGCCGGGCGTCATGCTTTTGAGGCTGTCTCTGAACGCTGCAAGCTCCTCAAAACCGTTATACTCCGGCATGCAGAAGATGAGGCCGGCGGGATTTGCGCTTTCAGAAACCATATCGTCGGACAGGCGGGTGAACTTCTTGAAAAAGAAATTCAGCCTTTCATCAGGGATTTGAATCTGGGAATCTAAAAAAGCTTCCAACTCAATAACGGGCCGTATCAAGCTTTCAAGCTCTTCCCCGTAATTTTCGAGCTTCCCGCTCAGGCTGTCGAGGATTACACGCGCGTTCTGGCCGTTCACCCTTCGGCTAAAATATGTTAAGGCCTCTACTAAATAGTTAAGGCTCGTATTCATGCTCATGCCTCCGCCTCCGTTTTTATCAAATTTTATAATCATAGTATCCTCCAACAAAAAAACTTCGTCAATATTATTTAACGGTTATTGACATCAGCACAGGCTGACCCTATAATTGTATTTGATGGATATAGGCGAAGTCAAGAATAGCAACTATGTTTATAGAATGTTATATTGTTTGAACCTCACTTAATGTGATGGTGATAAATCGCAAAGAGACATGACGGCGTGCAAAGAAAAAAGTGATGAGGAGGTAATAAGACGATTGGGTTTTGAAAGTGAAAAAGTCTTACCGTTTAGGGTTTGACGATCTGAGAGGTGGAGCGTGGCTCGAATAAAATCATTTATTTCGTAAATTAAGCAAAGTAAATATTGTTTATATTAATTGCGGGAAGCGTTTTGAGCCAGTGGTGAACCAAAGGTGTTTAACTATTAACGACGCGAAAGGAGCAACCAATGTACTATAATCGTAGAAGAACAAAGTGGCAAATGCTTGCGGCGCTTGCTCTCGTTATGGCGATGCTAATAAGCGTTACAGGACAAACGGTTTCCGCGGTCGGCGAAAGCGCCAACGGGGGCGGCGTCCGAGTCAATAAACTGGACGGCACGCCGGAGCTGCCGGAGGCGGGGAAAGCGCCGCACGGCAAAAAAGGCGAAGGCGCGCTGTATAATGATGATGATCAGGTGGTGATAATCGTTGAGATGGAGGATAAGCCGCTCATTGACGACGCCTCCATGACGAAAAACACCGGCGCTGGGCTTGACCTTACGAAAAAAGGGAAAAACCGAAGAGACATTCTGCTGGAAAAGCAAGCTGATATACAAAAGAAAATAACCGCCTCAATGCCTTTAGAACTTGAAATTCGGAACCAGTATACGCTGCTGATGAACGGCTTCTCAGCGAGGATTGAATACGGCCGGCTCGATGCGATACGCGCTCTGCCAGGCGTAAAAGCGGCGTACGTGGCCCCGGTTTATATTATTGAGCCGGACGCCGTATCCAGCGGCGAGATGGTTGGCGCTGCGGATGTGTGGAATGCCACGGGTTATCGCGGCCAGGGGATGCGCATCGCCATTATCGACAGCGGCATCGACGTCGATCACGAGCTATTCAGAGACGCGCCGGAGGACCCCGGCGTGGATATTGAAATGATTCGCGAGAATTTGAACAACCCCAATCTACATGCCAAATTGATGGATCCCGACATTACGGCCGAAGACGTATACCTGAACGACAAAATCCCATTCGCGTTTAACTACGCAGACGGCGTGGCGGACGCGGATCATCACGGAGGGAATACGCACGGGACGCACGTCGCCGGCATCGCGGCCGGAAACGACGGCGTTCATCCAGATGTTATCGGCATGGCTCCTGAAGCACAGCTCTACATAATGAAAACCATGTCAGAAAATGTGCTTTATTTTGACGCGGTTCTTACAGCATTGGAAGACTGCGTTATGCTTGACGTCGACGTTGTGAATATGAGCCTTGGCGCTGCTGCCGGGTTTACGGAAGCGGAGGGCGTCACCAGCATGGACGGGGTTTACAGCAGGCTGGGGAGAACGGGGATATTCATTTCCGCGTCCGCGGGCAACAGCTACAACGCGGGATACCGGAACCGCTGGGACAAGGATTTTCCGCTGGCGGGCGACCCGGATAACGGCATTGTAGGCATGCCGTCTACGTTCGCTGAATCCACCTCTGTCGCAAGCGTGGATAATAAAACCTACATGTCCAACTACTTTGAAGTGAATGGGCGAAAAATAGCTTATGAGGATGGGACTTCCGCGAGCTCTCAATACAATTTCCTGACGCTTGTGGATTTGCCGCTCATCTATGTACCGGTTCCTAACGGCGGAGCGGCTGAGGACTACGAGGGGCTCCAGATGGACGACTGGAGCATAGCGCCAAAAGTAGCGCTTGTCCAGCGCGGCGGGGGGCTTTCATTCCAGGAAAAGCATGATAACGCATTGGCGGCAGGCGCTTACGCGATGGTTGTTTACAACAATGAAGCCAACTCTTGGATTCTGATGCAGATTGAGCGCCAGAGCATACCCGCCGTTTTTATTCCGATGGATGACGGAAATTATATGCTTGAGCAGAACCAAAGGCAGATGACGGTAAAGCAGGATTTATGCAGGGCCGATTACCCATACGCGGGCGAAATGTCATCATTTTCGTCCTGGGGCCCGACGGCGGATCTCAAGCTCAAGCCCGAGATCGCCGCGCCGGGCGGCAACGTTTATTCGTCGGTAGACGGCAACGGGTATAAATCCATGAGCGGCACGTCCATGTCCGCTCCGAACATCGCGGGCCTGGCCGCGCTGGTTAAACAGTACCTTAAGAACGACGAACGGTTTGCCGACCTTCCAGAAGAACATATGCGGGAGATGATCAACACCCTGCTCATGAGTACCGCCATACCCGCTGCCTATGAAGATGAGTTATTCGGGGAAATACCATACTCGCCCAGGCAGCAGGGCGCGGGCATGGCCAACGTCAACAACGCTGTGCGTACAAACGCCTATCTGTCCGTACCCGGCATGCTAAGGCCGAAAATTGAACTGGGCGACGATCCTTTAGAAACCGGAGTATACGAGCTTACCTTTAACGTACATAACTTCGGTTCTGAAACGCTCAGCTATAAGATCGAGCCCACAATGATGACCGAGTTTACTGATTACGATGAAACAGGCAGGCCCTTCATGGCAGGTACGCCCAATCCCCTGTTTCCTGAAATGGAATCGAATTGGGGTGGCGACGTGGTGGCCGTGCCCGCGGGCGAAACCAAACAGGTAGCGGTAACGCTAACCCTTGGCGCGGGCGATAGGGAGCTGCTTACATACTGCTATGAAAACGGCATGTACGTCGACGGTTTTGTGAAGCTCGCCTCGTTGAATGAGGACGGCGTTGACCTTTCCGTTCCTTTCTTGGGATTCTACGGCGACTGGACAAAGTCTCCGCAGCTCGACCACGGCTTTTACTGGGATACCCTACTGGATGAGGCAAATTTCAAGGCGTCCATGTATCCGCATGAAGCTTCCGCTGCGAAGGATGAATTCTTCCTGTACTACCTCGGCGATAATATGCATCATTACGTTGAGTACCTTCAGGATAGGAATGCCATCTCCCCCAACGGCGACGGCAATTTCGATTCCCTGGAGCAAATCTATACAAGCCTGCTGCGCAACGCCAAGACCTTCAGCTATATCATTGAGGGTGAGGACGGCGCGGAGTATTACAGGCTGGATTTAGGAGAGGTTTCCAAAACATTTTATGATACCAACTCCGGCCGTGTCTTCCCGGTGGGGGCGAACCGGTGGGATGGTATCGAGCCCTGGTTTGGTACGGACGGTGACGGAAACGCGCTTCCCAATAACGCGAAGGCAAACGTGCGCGTGGAGGCAACGCTGGATTATGATAAGCATGAAAGCGCCAACCTGCGTTCCGGCTGGGAGTTTCCGGTAACAATCGATATTGAATCACCGGAGCTGCTCTCATATAAAATGGAGGAAGAAGGCGGTAAGGAATATCTGCGAGTCGAGGTTAGCGACAACCAGTATATAGCGGACGTATCCACATATGCCTACGTTAACGATATGGCAGACTACCGTATAGAATCCTTCCCGGGCGAGGCTGAGGAGCCCGGCCGGAGCCTGACGTTTGACCTAAATGTTCAGAACCATGAAAGGATTCTGCTTGTTGTGACGGATTACGCGTGCAATGAAACGTCATATGAGATTGAAATCCCCAAGGAAGGTTTCTGCGTCGAACCCTCCAGCGCGGTTTTGTATGTAGAAGAACAGCGGCAGCTTTCAGCGGCGCTGTATCTGCGGGAAACGGGCAATGAAAACGTGCTGGACGAGCCTGTCGAGTGGTCGAGCAGCGATAACGCGGTTGCGACCGTATCGGATAACGGGCTAGTAGAGGCGATAAGCGCGGGCGAGGCGGTTATAACCGCGCGGACCCCGTCTGGATTGTCCGCCGCATGTGCCGTAACGGTTAAGGAGATGGCGGACAAGCCCGCCCTGATTTTCAATAAGGACGTGTACTTTGGCCTGTACGAGCAAAACGCCAACGACGAGGACGGCAAGGATCCCATACAGTGGCGCGTGCTGAGCAGCGACGGTGATAAGGTCCTTCTCATGAGCGAGCGCATACTTGAAATCCACCCGTTTATGGATTGGTATGGGGAACTGAGCGTACCGGCTACCTGGGAGGATTCCGACGTGCGAGCTTGGATGAACGGCGAGTTCTATGAAAATATGTTCTCGGCGGCGGAAATGCCCGGTGTTATGGATTCGCTTGTTGAGGCCCGGATTAACCCGGATTACCCCGCGGTTAATCAGGGAGCGGATACGCGGGATAAGGTTTTTCTGCTGTCCTACGAAGACGCCATAAATCCCGATTACGGCTTTGCGAACAATACGGAGGCCGCGCAGTCACGCGTTGCTCTGATGACGCCAAGCGTGCTTAAGCATCTTCAGGATAACGATTCTACTTCTATGGAGGTATTCTGGTTACTGCGCACGATGGGATACGATAGTGAGCATGTGGTGTTTATCGATCCCGTGGGCGGAATATCCGCCGCCGGCGCGCTGAATGTAACCGGAAACACCTCCATCAGGCCGGCGTTCAACCTGGATCTGTCCAAGGTGGCGTTTACAAGCGACGCGACGGGAAAACCACAGCATATCGGAGCCTTAACTCAGATGGGTATCCCTGACGGCGCTGTAAAAATCACGATGTATGACGATGGGCAATCCGTTCAGGTAACCAACGAGATACCGGGGGTTATTTACGCCGGCGGAGATGCCGTTGTAAATTATCAAGGAGCGACGGTTGGCGAGAACCAGTTTGTAAGCGTCACGATAACGGGAACGAACGGACAGATTCTCTATTACGGCAAAATGGCCAAGAGCGATGCTCAAAGCACAGCGACCGGGAGCTTCAGCGTTCCAACGGGCATGCTCAAGGAAGGCACCTATGCGCTCAACGTGTTTGCGGAACAGGATAACGGTGAATCGCGCACGGATTTTGTGAGTGAAATGCAAAGCTTTGTGTTTAAGGTCAGCGACGAGCAGCCCACACCCGGGCAGCCCACGCCTACGCCGGGGCATACCACGCCCGATCCTGAGGAACCGCCTAAAGCCGGCGGAATCAGCCTGGTTTTATTCGGCGCTGTGTCAGCCTCCGCCGGTTTATTGGGAATGGCGACGCGTAAAAGGAAGAAGTAGGCAGTACGATAATGACATGTCGGGAATGATTAAACTTAACGGACAATTGCTGCCGTGACCTATCGAAGGGGAAAGCGAAGGCTTTCCCCTTCGCCTAATCAGCTGGTACACGCGGAAATTTCTATAACTCTAATATCAAAGAGCCTAATCTGTGAATAAATTCCGTACATTTTCATATCTATAAAATTCTATAAAATCTGGGCGGGATTCAGCATGTAAGCACTAAAAAGAACGGCGACCTCCGTATTCATCAGCGTCTTGAGTGCCATTGCACTCAAATATAGCAGGAAGTAAAAATTTTATATGCGGCTATTCTTTACAGTATAATCATGGCGATAAAAAGTATAAGATTTCGCGTCGTTTTTATGGTTGTCATATCTGTTCAAAATCTACTCGTTTTATTAATAATAAAAATGATAATGACTTATAAGCTAAGCGATAAAAAACGGCGCCCGATTACGGACGCCGCAAACTAAGCTGTGAACCGGCTAACTGAAAATCAGCATGCGATTCGCATTGAACAATCATTGGGCTTTGCGCTATTCGCCCGGATTTTCCTGAATGCTTTTCTTGCGCGCAGGGCGCTTATTGCGCGGGCATTTTTGTTTTGGAGCATCCCTATCCATCAATTCATCGTTAATTATGGACAGGTCTTCTAGGAGCCCTTCGGTACCACCGGGCGCGCCGTGTTTATGCGAACCTTCCCCGCATGGCTCACCGGCAGCGGCGGCTTGAGCGCGTTCGTCCTGTTCAGGCGGTGTTTTTTCAGGGCCGTGTTCAGCGCATGGGCCTTCGCAGCCGTCGCGGCAAACACGTTTGGCGCAATGCCTCCCCTGCCCCGTAACGGTTACTTCCCGAAATGGATATTCCCGCACATCGTACGTACCGTCGCTCAAGGCTACTTTTACCTTGGTCTTCTCTGTGATAACGTTGTTCTCAAGCACCGTTCCTGGGCCGTCGGCAGTCATTACCTCCCGTCCGCATCTGGGCATCTGGCTACGCATTGTTTCATAACATTCCTGTTCATACTGCAAACAGCACATCAGGCGGCCGCATATGCCGGAAATCTTATTTGGCGATAACGAAAGGTTCTGTTCCTTCGCCATTTTGATGGATACGGGTGAAAAATCGGATAAAAAGGCGTTGCAGCAAATAGGCCTGCCGCAGGAACCCAGGCCGCCGAGCATTTTTGCCTCGTCCCTGACGCCGATTTGGCGCAGTTCTATCCGCGTTTTAAACACAGACGCAAGATCCTTAACCAGTTCGCGAAAGTCGATCCTCCCGTCGGCCGTAAAGTAAAAAGTGATTTTGCTCCCATTAAACGAATACTCAACGTCCACAAGCTTCATTTCAAGCTCGTGCTTTTTAATCTTCTCCAGGCATATCGCATGCGCTTCCTCTTCACGGCCGCGGTTCTTTACGCGCTGCTCCGTATCAGTAGCGGTTGCTACCCGAATAACGGGCTTAAGCGGCACGATTATCTGTTCGTCTGGAACAACAGTGGGCCCCTGGACCACGTCCCCATATTCTACTCCGCGCGCAGTCTCCACGATAACGCCGTTCCCCTGACTGATATTCAATTCACCGGGACTGAAAAAATATATTTTGCCTCCGTCTTTAAAACGGACGCCGATTACATTCGCCATTAATCCTCCCCCTGATCAACGCATTCCTTAATTTGAATCAGGAGCCTGTCCAGTATCATACCTTGGCCGGCGCTGGTTCCAATACGCTTTTTAGCGTCAATCAGCAAGTCTATGATACAATGAATCCGCCGGTCTGTAAAGCGGGAAGCGTATATGCTGATTCTGGCTCCCCTGTCGGGATTCTCCAGACTGCAGCTGGATACGCCGGCTACCATGACGTCCCGGCAATATGAAAGCATATAATCTATAACCCTTTGCGCATTCTCTCTCGTCCCAGCGATATGGGGTACGGAGGGAAGGGGCAATTTGGCGCTCAACAGCTTATCCATAACCTGTAAGGCGTTTTCACGAAGCTGCGCCGCCTCCTCCGACAAGCACAGCTCCACGGCCGTATCCAAGCGCCCCCCTCCCGCGGCGGCGCAGACGGCCGCTTTTGCGGGGGGGATACCTTGAGCCGCCAGCCTCTGAGCCATCTGGGATGCGCTTAAAAGGCCGGGCCGCAATATAGCGCACCGGGAACGAATCGTGGGCAGGAGCCCGGCCTCGTTCCCGGTTAATAAAAAATAGGTATCCGCCGGCGGTTCCTCCAGGGTCTTGAGAAGCGTGTTCTGGCAGGCTTCAGTAAGCCCATGTGCGTTATGAACATAAACCGCCCGCCGTCCGCCTGAAAAGGGGCGGCGCGAGAGCTCCGTGCCAATTTTGTCCCGAATATCACTTACGCGGGCGGAATGCGCTTCTAGCTTAATGAAGTCCGGGCTATCGGCAAGCCTGCCCGGATCCTTTACGCCGGTAAGCTCAGCCGCCGCGCCAAGAGCCGCCTGCTCCTGTAAAACAGGTTCGCCGCCGCATATAAGCACTGCGTGCGGAAAACGCCCTGCCTTATAAGCGCCCGACAGCCAGCTCCGAATCTGAGCGTATGAGTCCATTAGAATTTGTGAAACTGCTGTACGTCAAGCACAAATACCGTCGCGCCGCCAAGCGTTACCTGCACGGGCGTGGGCGCGCTGTCCGTATAGCCGGGCAGAGAGGAGGGGATAACCATATACTCCTTGCGCGTACTGGACTGGCTCTTGATAATCTCAATCGCTTTATCAAGGCGGTCTTCTTTTACGCCGATCATCAGCGTGGCGTTTCCGCCGTGAAGAAAACCTCCCGTACTGGAAATCCGCGTGACGCTGATCTCATTTTGAATCAGTGCGCGCGTAAGACGCCGCGCGTCATCGTTCTGAACGATAGCAAAAATCAGTTTCATGTTTGCACCTCCATACATTTAATATTTAGGACGACGTCGGGGATGCGCCCCAACGGAGCCGTTCATTTGCCGCCAAACAGGATCTGGCCGAGCTCCCGCGCGCTGGCGGCCGTGTAATCAGGAGCGCAGGATGCGATTTCATCGGCGGAGCCGTATCCATACGAAACGCCGATAGCAGGGATACCCGCCGCGCGCGCGGCATTGAGATCATAATGCCTGTCGCCAATCATCACCGCGCCGTCCGGCATGCCCAGGCTTTTGAGCGCCAGCATTAAAAGCTCGGTTTTTTCGCCGATACCGCCGTCGGTAGCGCCCTGTATCAAATCAATCCACCGGCGCAGGCCGAAACGCTCAAGATGCTGTTTAGCGATGCCCGTGATTTTTGAGGTGACTACCCCTACGGTTGCCCCGGCCTCTTTAAGAGATTTTAATAAATCCTCAACACCCGGATACGGGCGGGCTAACGACAACGCCGACCCTTCGGCTTTTAAACGATAAATCCGTATCGCTTCTTCCAGCATCCGTCCATTAAGCCCCATATACTCAGCGAAGCCAACGTTCAGCGGGGGGCCTATTAAAGAGCGCATGGATTCCTCGGATATGGGAGGGAGCCCAAGCTCATCCATCATTCCCTTAACGGATGCGAATATTGCGGGGCCTGTCTCGATCAGCGTTCCATCGAGATCAAAGAGGATGACGGAGTATTTCAACATATCGCTCCACTCCTATTCTATTTGCGCGACGGGCCGCCCATTCCCTAATAAGCTTTGAACGCGCCGCAGCTGGACCTGAAACAATTCGGACTCATACCATTTATAACATTATACCACTAATTGGACAAATTGCGCAATTTCTCCGGCAGATGGGATATGAGCGCGTTGTCAGGATGGAACTCAAGGCGCATTAACCTGCCGCCCCGCCTGTAATAAAGACAGTGAGCGGTTTTGGCGGGCCGCCCGGTAATCCGTATGGCTTTGGGCCGCTCCTGAAAACCCGCAGGATGGCTTTCCCGCAAGGCGATACGAAGCATCTCGTCCGGTAAAACTATCTCGCTTACCCTGGGCTTATCCCCGATCATCTGCTGGGCTATGAGCGTTCCGGGAGGGAGCTCCTCGTGCTCGCGAATCTCTTTATCTTCTTTAACCGATTCATCCCGCTCGAGGATTACGGTATAACGGTACGTGCACAGCCGCCTTCTGAATATGACAAAGCACAGGGCGGCAAGGCCGGCGAACATAACGGCCTGTACAGCGGCCGGAGGTATGAAGGCGCTTATTGCGGAAGAAAAGCGGTTCATTAAAATCATAATCAGAAGGATTGCGCCCGCCAGCGCTAAATCCGCCTTTTTTCCACCCTTTGCGTTCTCCTGCGTCTGCTGATACATTAGAGCATACCCTTTCCGCCTGTTCCCCGTATTTCGGGCGGCTTGGCCATCGCATTTATTCAAGATAGCATGATTTCATGTTAACATCTTGAAAGAACTGTGTCAAACCAAGCAATTCATATAACCGAGGCTTGAAAGCGAATTGGAAATAATAGATAATGATAGCTGAATCTATAAGATAGAGGGTTGTTTATGTCTTATCAATTGTTCATCGACGCTACCGCTGACCTCAGCGTTAAAAAGGCGGCCGAAGCCGGCCTGAACGTAATCCCGATGGAGTACGCGCTTGAGGGCGAGGTTCAACAGTACCTGCCCGGGGAATCGGGCATGCCAGTCCCGCAGTTTTATAACGGGCTGCGCTCGGGAGCCGGTGCTACGACCTCCCAAATCAACGCTTTTACGTTCAAGGATCTGTTCGGGCCCATTCTTGAGCAGGGGCAGGACGTATTATACATGGGCTTTTCATCGGGTTTATCCGGTACTGTTCAGGCGGCCGGGCTGGCGGCGGATGAGCTCAACGCAAAGTATCCCGGGCGCAGGGTAGCCGTAGTGGATACGCTTTGCGCATCCCTTGGCGAAGGGCTTTTGGTTTATACGGCGGGTAAAAAGCGGTTGGCCGGCATGGAGCTGGAGGAACTCAGGCTTTGGCTGGAGGAGAATAAACACAACTTAGCACACTGGTTTACGGTTGACGATCTAAACCACCTTAAGCGCGGGGGAAGGGTGAGCGCGGCGGCGGCGGCGTTCGGGACTGCGCTGAGGATAAAGCCCGTACTGCATGTGGACGACGAGGGGCGGCTTATTCCCATGGAAAAGGTGCAAGGCCGAAAAAAGGCTTTAAAAAAGCTGGTCGATAAAATGGAAGAAACGTTTATTCCTGAAAAGAACGACGTGATTTTTATAGGCCATGGGGATTGTCTGGAGGACGCTGAGCGCGTTAAGGACGATGTTAGAGAGCGATTCGGCGTTAAAGAGATTTATATCGATTTTATCGGCCCGATTATCGGCGCGCATTCCGGGCCGGGAACGGTTGCGCTTTTTTATTACGGCGCTAAGAGATAAAATACGATGCTGTTAATGCGCGTATAAAGCGCGGCATGGCTCAAACTACCTGTTTTGTTTGTTGCGTCTGGCAGGGAACCGAATGAGCCGCCGCTTTGATTGGCGTTTATCCGTATGCCCGCCGGAACGCTGGCGGCATAGAGAAACAGCATATCAAAGCCGGTATGCTAATATCAGACGAAAAATTCGCAAACCCTAATAACGGCTTACGCCCGCCCCGTTGTAATGAATTCGCAGCCGTGGGGTACGGATGTAAAGTTTCACATATACTACTTCTTTAATTTCAGAAAGGAATGAAGAAACACATGCAATCGCATAATGCGGACGCTCAAACCATTTGCGGCGCGCTCAACACATCCGCGGATTCCGGGCTGTCCCAGAAGGAGGCTCAGCTAAGGCTAGATCAGCACGGCCCCAACAAGCTTGCCGAGAAAAAGCGCAAGCCGCTTTTGGCGCGTTTTTTTGATCAATTCAAGGACGTCATGATTCTCATCCTGCTGGCCGCGGCCGCCGTTTCATTCATTGTGGCGGTTAACGGGCATGATCCATCCGAGTTTTTTGAACCGCTCCTCATTGTGTTAATCGTGGTGCTTAACGCGGTTATGGGCATGGTTCAGGAAAGCAAGGCAGAGGCCGCGCTTGAGGCGCTTGAAAACATGAGCGCCCCGCATGCGCGCGTGCTGCGCGAAGGTAAGGAGCTGTCCATCGACGCGTGGCGGCTTGTCCCGGGCGATATCATTCTTTTGGAAGCGGGCGATTACGTGCCGGCGGACGCGAGGCTGATACAAAGCGCGTCGCTTCAATGCGAGGAAAGTGCGCTGACCGGGGAGTCCGTTCCGGTACAGAAAAACGCCAATGAAGTAGTACCCGAGGACGCGCCGCTTGGCGACCGAATCAATCAGGTTTACTCTGGGTGTTCGGTGACTTACGGGCGCGGAAAGGCCGTTGTTACTCAAACGGGTATGAATACGCAGATGGGGCGCATTGCCAACCTGATTCGGGGAGAGAAGGACGCGCGTACGCCCTTACAGATGAAGCTGGCGTCCATGGGCAAGGCGCTGGGCTTCGTAGCCCTTGGCGCGTGCGCGGTTATATTCCTTATCGGGCTAATCGACGGCATGCCGGTGCTGGATATTTTTATGACCTCCGTTTCGTTGGCGGTTTCCGCCATTCCTGAGGGGCTGCCGGCGATTGTGACGATTGTATTATCCCTGGGCGTGACGCGGATGGCCAAACGCAACGCCATCATCCGCAGGCTTCCCGCGGTTGAAACGCTGGGAAGCGCTACGGTTATCTGTTCGGATAAAACGGGAACGCTGACGCAAAACCGGATGACGGTAACGCGGCTGACGCCCTTTAATATAGCTGAAAACGAGCTGCTCCGTCTTTCAACCCTTTGCTGCGACGGTACGGTATCCATTGAGAACGGCCGGGAAACGCACCTCGGAGACCCGACGGAAACGGCCATCGTTATGGCCGCGTTGAAGGCCGGCATAACGAAGGAGGAACTCAACCGGCTTTATCCCCGCGCAGCGGAGGTCCCATTTGATTCGGAGCGCAAACGCATGAGCGTGGCCGTTAAGGATGGCGACGGCTACACGGTTGTTGTAAAAGGCGGCGTGGACACGGTGCTCCCGTGCTGCGTTGACGCGCCTGAGAACGCGCAGCTTGAGGCGGAAGGCATGAGCAGGGATGCTCTCAGGGTCCTGGCAGTGGCGGTCAAGCGGGTTTCGCAAGTCAGCGAGGAGCCCGCGCCGGAGGAGCTTGAATCAGGGTTGACGTTTATAGGGCTAATCGGCATGATCGATCCGCCCAGGCAGGAAGCGAAGGACGCTGTCGCGCTATGCCGAGGGGCGGGGATTAAGCCCGTCATGATCACGGGAGATCATGTTTCGACCGCTTCGGCGATAGCGCGCGAGCTGGGAATACTTGTTGACGGAGACGAGGCTATCACAGGGGTTGAGCTTGCCGCGATGAGTGAGGAGGATCTGATAAAGCATGTGGAGAGCACCGCGGTTTACGCCAGGGTTTCGCCGGAGGATAAAATCCGTATCGTAAAAGCCTGGCAGGCGCGGGGCGCGATCGTTTCCATGACGGGGGACGGCGTAAACGACGCGCCGGCGCTTAAAGCCGCGGATATTGGCTGCGCGATGGGCATAACCGGAACGGACGTCGCCAAGGGCGCATCGGATATGATTCTTACTGACGATAATTTCGCTACTATTGTGGAAGCCGTAAAAGAGGGGCGTGGGATTTACGCCAACATCAAAAAGGCTGTGGGCTTTCTTCTTGGCACCAATATCGGAGAGGTCGTGGCGGTTTTCGCGGCGATACTGCTCTGGAAGGTAACGCCTCTGCTATCCATGCAGCTTCTATGGATTAATTTGATTACGGACAGCCTGCCGGCAATAGCTCTTGGATTGGAGAAGGTGGACGAGGATATGATGTCCGTTCCGCCCCGGCCAAAGGATGAAGGCGTGTTTGCCAACGGGCTCGGCATAAAAATCCTGCTGCTCGGCGCTTTCTTCGGCGCGTTGACGCTGATTGCTTTCCGTATCGGAATAGACGCTACCGGCGCGCTGGCTGGAGGACAGACGATGGCGTTCATGGTGCTCGGGCTTTCACAGGTTGCTCATTCGCTTAATATGCGTTCGGACAGCTCGCTGTTCCGCACGGGGTTCTTTACAAACCGATACCTGACGGGTGCTGTCGCGCTATCGTTTTTACTTACGGCGCTGCTGCTGTTTGTCGCTCCGTTAAGAACAGCGTTCGGGCTTATAGCTCTTCCTGCGGAACTGTACTGGATCGGGCTTTTGATGTGCCTGACGCCTATCGCCGTAATGGAAATAGCAAAACTTATTATAAACGCCAAGAAAAGAAAAAAGGGCGCTTAAGCCGCAGACAAGCGCTAACCCGCATGCGGCGTTAAGACAAAAAACGCGATAGTTCATTCGGCTCCCTTAAGCGAAAAGGGAGCCTTTGTAAATATTGCTCAAACTATACATAGCACAACACAAACAAAGTTAACGTTATATATGATGACAGTTTGCCGTTACGTGAAAGCAGAGGAGAAGGGACCAAAAACGCGTTATTCTGTATTTGCGCTGTTTCGTTCTATTAAGGTATTGTCAGTTGAAGGCTTTTAATATTATGCGCTTGATATATATTATTCCTCACATTATGTGATTTAGGCTGGGGGAATGGGGATTTTCGGCGCCGTCCTGGCCCCGAGGGTAAAATTATGCCGATGAAAGGTTGTTTAATGACCGATCAACATAAAAAAATAATTATTTTTTATGAATATTTAAAAACTACGTGTTGTAGAATGCTCTCATGTATGATACAATGACTTAAAGTGTAAGTGTTACGCTATTTAACATCGATTACATTGTTCAACGCCGCCGCAGCCTGCGATTATCCACAGGCTGTTGGGCTTTGAAAATATACATTGAAAGGGAATGTCAGCATGAACGAAGTGAAAAGCTTGCCAAGGAGCGAGCTGGAGATCATTAAAGCGATGTGGTCGTTAAACGAGCCGGTAAGTGCGGCGCAGCTAAACAATCACATTCAAAAGGGTTGGCGTGTGCAGACGCTTATTACCCATCTGGCCAGAATGGTCGCTAAACAGGTAGTAACAGTGGAACACCGCCCCGCAACGCATGGAGCCCGTTATTTTTACAGCCCATGCATCGATAAAACGGAGTATATCAATCAGGAGACATCGTTGTTTATTGAAAGGCTTCACGATGATAATATCAAGAGCGTGATGGACTCCATGTTCAGTTCGGGTAAAATTAAGAAGGAAGACGCTCAATACCTGCTATCGCTGTTTAAATAACGGCTGATGAACGCGAAATTGATATGAAGGCCCGTTTGCCGGTATTCCATGCGATGGATACCGGCTCGTGGGCTTTCGTTTTCAAAAAAATAAAGCGGGACGCGGAAAGAAACGCTATATTTTCGACAGAGGGATATTGCTATTTATGGTGCGACCGAATATACTGATCATACAAAAGCATGAGAGGAGTCGTAAAAATGAGCGAACTTGACATAGTCCTGCTCTATAAGGCGCAGAATGAGGCGGAGGCTGGAATGATCGCTGAAGTGCTCAGGGATGCGGGCATCGAGTGCCTGGTAAAAACGCAGGGAGCCGGGTTTTTATACCAAAGCTCCATATTAATGGGCGTGGATGTTTGTGTAGCGGCCGATCAGCATGAAGAAGCGAAAGAACTCATTGAGGGCTACTTTAACGCCTCTGAATTTGTTTTGGATGGCGATGAAATTGCGGACGTTGATCGGGTTGAATCGGAGGACGATTAGCTTTGGGGGAGTCAGCTTTAGCTGGATTTATAACCATAAGTAAACCGATCCTTAGCGGCCGCCTTTGTGCCCAAGCCCCAGGTGTATTGATAAACGTCTAACGGGCCCTAAAACAACAGCCGTACGTTTATGGCTGCTGGATACAACAAGCACAATTACGATGGGCGCTCCGCCATTAGGAACGCCCAATCTTGCATACGCATTAAAGCGCATGCCAAGCCTAAACAGACATTAATGCTAATATAAATACAATTTCTCACAAATTTGTGAATCTTATAATAAAGCTGCGTTTACCTTAAAGCCGAATAGAGGAACAGAGACAACTAAAATATATACCCTATAAAACCGGGCATGAAGCCTTAACTTCACGGCATTAACGATTTTTATCCGTACCGGCGATTACCTGTTTTGATTTGAAATGAGATATGAATATTTAATTGCAAGCGTACAGGCTGTGACAAAAGCGATTAAACTTTTTAAGCGTTGCATGAAGGCTCTATCGCTTAGGGCACAAAGCCCCTGTGCGGGATAAGCCTTACTGCGCAAGGCTTTTGGTTCGCAACAAGAATGTGGCCGCGAGCGTATGGAAGTTATCGCTTAACAAAACTTTAAACGACTGGCCCCTCCAATGCTAGGGGCCAGTCGTCAACATTATAGATGCTGATTACCGGTCGGTTATTGAAAGCCTATCTGCGCTTCCTGCGCGCAATGAATCCGGCTGTTCCGGCGGCAGCTGACACAGCGCCGAGTACCGTAAGGCTTATACCGCCAGCTTTAGGAGGATCCTCAGGCGTAGGCGTAGGCTGCCCTGGAGTAGGCGTGGGCTGCCCTGGAGTAGGCGTAGGCTGCTCAGGCGTGGGCGTGGGCTGCTCAGGCGTGGGCGTGGGCTGCTCAGGCGTAGGCGTAGGCTGCTCAGGCGTGGGAGTAGCGCCGATTTCAAGGTACCGGGCAGTTATGGTCAGGTTGCTTTGCACGTTTGTGAAAACGCCGTCCCATCCGGCAAAATCATAGCCTTCATGAACCGGAGGCTCGGGAGCCACAGCATCCTCTCCCGCAAGAACGGGCTGCTCTTCAATCGTTTCTCCGGTCAGTCCATCGACAAACGTTACCGTGTATTGTGTCTGCTCAGTCTCTACCAGCACATAGAGCCTGATTTCATTGTAAGTCGGGTTTGTCGCGGGCCATATATCAAACGCGGGGGCCTGGCCTTCTATCGATTCAACGTAGGATAGATGATCCCAAATGCCTGTTTCGCTCGAATCCGTACGCATATTGCCTTCGCCGTCCCATATCCAGTTATTCCGTGGAGACTGCGTCAGGCCCAGCCAGGAGTAGCCGTTTACCTGCACTATTTCGCAGTACTGGCTGTTGTTCAGGCTCATAATTGTCCCGGCCGTGTTTTTGGAGAATACCCAGTTGTGCTTCATTTGGGCATTTATTATCGCTTCCTGGCCGCCGTATTCGCCAAGCTGAGCGGCGTCGCCCACAAGCCGGATGCTGCTCTGACGATCATAAACGTCGCTCATCATCATCAGCTGGCCGTTATACTCGGAAGCGATAACGTACTGCTTACCAGGAATAATTTCATTGGTGCGCACGTAAACGCCGCCTTCCACAACGGTGGTAACCGTCACGTCGCACGTATCCGTGAACCCGCCGTCCACGGTTGTTACCGTGATTTGAGCGGCTCCTGGAGCAACCGCCGACACAACACCGTTACTGTCGACACTCGCTACGGATTCGTTGGAGGATTTCCAAGACACCGCGCGGTTCGCGGCGTTAAACGGAAGCACGGCCGCGGCCAATTTGGTGCTGGATCCAACGATCATCAGCGTTTCGTTCCGATCGAGCGTCACGCCCGTTACGCTCACGTCGCCAGGTGGAGGCGGGGGGTTGGAGGGGACCATAAACATGCCGGTTATCTGCGCGTCATGTCCAATAGGCGAGAAATAAGTCGCTTCACCGGTTTCCAGGTTAACTTCCTGAAGGCCGTTCACATCGCAGTAAGAGGCCCACAGCATGATCTGGTTGTCGTGATCGTAGGTAAGGGACTGCCCGTAATTGACCTCCTCACAGCCGGTAGGCCCGATAAGCTCCGCCTGAGCGGTTTCAAGATCAAGCCTGTAAAGAAGGCCGCTGTTCGCGGTTATCCCGTACGCTTCTCCCTCGGTTGTAATATCGAAAATCCAGATGATGTCTTCGGTATTGGGCTTACCGACTTCACGCAGCTCACCGGAACCCATATTAACCTCATAGAGCATCCATCTGCCCTGCTCTCTGAAGCCAACCGCGTACATGCGGCCAGTTGCGTAATTGTAGGCCATAGACATGATCTGCGCGCCGCAGTTATAACCGTTGTAATACCACTGTGTATCGTCGAGCGTGGTCATAAAATAATCGCCTGTAGCTGTAAACCCGTAAATCGTTCCGTAGGCATACGCCATGGCATAAGTTCCCTGGCCCGGGGTGTAAAGGGATTCAAGCTCCGATGGATTATTTGCGTAGAAGGAAACCATGTCGTCCTGCATGCCGCTGGCGGCCCAGGTACGGAACGCGTACAGCCGAGTGTCGGGCAAGCCCTCGCTGACGGTAACGGCGCATTCATCCATGAACCCGCCATCGTGTGTGGTAATGGTGATTACGGCCTCGCCGACGGATACGCCGCGGACATTGCCGTCTTGATCAACCGACGCGACGGACGTATCGGAGGAGGTCAGCGTTACTCCATCATCATACGCGTAAACAGGATTAATAACCCAGTTGAGCTTTGTTCCAGAACCCACGCGGATGTTGGCCTCATGCCGGTCAAGCTCAACGCTCTCAACCGGAATCGCTTCGCCCGCGTATACGTTGGCGAGCCAGCCGCAATCGTGCCCCTGGCTCCAGAAGCCCGTCTTTTCATAAGACCAGGTGAAGGTGTATTCGCCGGACTCAGGCGCAAAGTACACATACTCGTCCCAGGGCATGAGCTGGAGCTCTGCGTCGTTTTCGTAGCGGGAGACTTCCTCGCCGTTGACGTAAAACGCCAGATGCGCCATGCCCGGGTGGCAGCTTACGCGCCAGTCAAAGCGGATCATCTCGCCCTCGTTGAGGTAATGCGTGGTAGAGATTTGGCTCACCGTGCTGTTCTTCGCCACGTTGGTGCTCGTTGCGCAAAGCACATCCTGGAATCTAACGACTTCCCACGGATATTCTCCGCCGGTTTCAAATTGCAGCAGGCCGGGCTCAAGGTTCAGCGCTTCGTCGAGCGACTCCGAGGGCTTATCGCCGGAACCGTTTGCGAAATCAGCGAAGAAGGTACCGAGAACAAAATAACCCAGTTCGTCCCCGATGAACCCGAGATCGTTAATTTCTCCGGTTTGAGGATCAACGGTGTAAAGCTTCCCGTATATCCCCAGCGAGGAACCGGAAAGCGAGGAGTAGGTAAGGTAGACAAGCCCGTCTTCCCTGTTGTACGTTGCGGACGGAACCCACGCGTTGCGATCCTCAAACCGCCCTATGGCAGTCGCGTTGCCGTCAAGATCGAGTTTTACGATGTTTCGGGTAAGGAAATCCACGGTGAAGAATTCGCCGTTACCTATGTACGCTATGGGAAGAATAAACACGTAGTCGTTCGTGTTCCACGACGCGACCTGCGTAGCGCGGCCGGTAGCGCGGTCTACCTCGCAAAGCTTGTTGTCGCCGGCCAGGCCATAGATTTTATCGGATTCCCAGTCGTAGGTAAGCGCCTCGATGCGCTGATTACAGGAGCCTATAAGGGTGGTTTCAAAGGTTTCGGTATCCACCGAATAGAAGTTGTAGTCGTTATCCAGCCCGTAGATGGTTTCCCCGTCGTACGCCGCGCTGAAGAACTCAACGCCCGCGCGGGAAAGCTCCGTAAGCGTGTTGGAAGGATCCAACGTGCTGAATTTCACCCACGCGGGATAAGGCACGTAGGAACCGTCGTCCGTAAAGTGGTTGCGGGTATAGCCCAAAATGGTGGTGTTATCGGGAACGCTGGGCTCCGGGTTCGCGAAGTCCGCGAAGAACGTGCCGAGCGCATAATATCCCTTTTCCTCGCCGATGTATCCAAGGTCAACAACCTCGCCTGTTTGTGGATTCACGGAGTAGAGGTTGGAGCATGTGCCGAGCGAGGAGCCGGTAAGCGAAGTGTAGGTGAGGTAGACAAGCCCGTCTTGCCTGTTATACGTCGCGGACGGCACCCACGCGTTCGGGTCGTTAAGGCGGCCGATAGCAGTCGCGTTGCCGTCAAGCTCCAGCTTGAAGATGTTGCGCGTTAGGAAATCCACGGTGATGAACTCACCGTTGCCGACATAGGCGATGGGCAGGATGAACTGGTAGCTGTTCGTGTTCCACGACGCGACCTGCGTAGCGCGGCCGGTAGCGCGGTCGACTTCGCATAACTTGTTGTCGCTGGCAATGCCGTAGATCTTATCGGATTCCCAGTCGTAGGTTAGCGCCTCAATGCGCTGATTGCAGGAGCCTATAAGGGTGGTTTCAAAGGTTTCGGTATCGACCGAGTAGAAATTGTAATCAATATCCAACCCGTAGATTGCCTCCCCGTCGAACGCCGCGCTGAAGAATTTGACGCCCGCGCGGGAAAGCTCCGTCAGCGTGCCCGCCGGGTTTTTTGTATCAAACATCACCCATGCGTTGTAAGGCACATAGGAGCCATCCTCACCAAAGATGTTGCGGGTATAGCCGATGATGGTGGTACCGCCCTGAAAATAGCTGCCCGTGTCGGAATACAGAGCGGTTACGGTCATGTCGCCCTGGACCGTCGTGAATGCACGGTCCCAGCCGGAGAACTTATAACCGTCATGCTCGGGCGGTTCGGGAGCGACGGCGTCCTTGCCTATCTGTACAGCCTGCTCCTCAATTATCTCGTTATTTAGCCCGTCCACAAAGGTTATGGTGCAATATTCAGCCGGCGTGACCGTGACCGCGCACTCAGCTTTAAATCCGCCGTCAACAGCGGCAGCTGTAATCACAGCGGTTCCCGCGCTGATTGCGCTCACTGCGCCGTTTTCAACCGTAGCCACACCCTCGTCGCTTGAGGTCCAAACAATATCCCGTATATCGGCGTTTTCCGGCGTGAACGCGCATTCCAACCGAGCTTCGAAGTTCTCAGCCAGCGTCAGGCTCGTTTCGCTCAGGGTAATCCCCTCAACATGAACGACCGGCAGATCGCTGGCGGTAAACGTAAGAGAACCGGTTTCGTTTGCGCTGTAACCGGTTACAAGCAGATAGTATACGCCGCCCTCTAATGCGGTATAGTCAATTTTGCTGAATCGAGAACCATTGTCGTCGTTAGAGTCGATGAGATTAAAATCCGAGTCGTAAAGGCTTATATATGTATCGATCAATTTGCCGCTCGCGTCGCTTGCCGTTTCAAAGGAATATATATGAAGCGGCTCAAGCTCAACCATAAACCCAACGGCCCAGGTGATCGTGTAAGCGACTCCGTTGCGGCTGTACCGGATTTGCTCGGATTCGTTCCAGCCGAGCGTCAATCCTGCGGACTCTCCAAACTCTGCCTCGCGGTATGTAATACCGGCCTCGTTCGGGAGATCTATCGGGTTTACTACGGTGACCGCGCAGGAAGCGATGAAGTTGCCGTCGTTGGTAACAGCGCTTATCTGAGTTTCGCCCACGCTTACCGCGGTAACCAGACCATTTTGATCCACGGTTGCCACATCCTCGTCGTCGGACTGCCAGGACATGGATTTATCCGTCGCGTTCGACGGTTCAACAGCCGCGATGAGCGTGCCCTTGGAACCGACGGCCAGTATGCCCGATTCGGCGTTAAACGATATTCCAGTAACGTCGATAGGTTCGGGAACCGTAACGGAGCAATGGGCGGTAAAGCCGCCTTCTTGGGTTGTCGCCGTAATGACGGCGGTTCCCGTGCTGACGCCGGTAACGAGGCCGGCGTCGCTCACCGTCGCTACGCCTTCATCGCTGGACGACCAGGTATAGTTTTTAACTGAGGCATCTTCCGGCTCAATGAGCGCGGAGAGCTGAAGCGTTTCGTTAATGTATACGGTAGCTTCCGCCGGTTCGACGCTCACGCCCGTTACCGGCCTAATCTCGCCGATGCGCACGTCATCAAGCCACGCGCAGTCTTCCCCATAGTCGTCGCCTGAATCCTTAACATATTTCCATTCAAACACATGTTCGCCGGGGGTAGGCACGTAAATATGCTCCCTCCAGTCCGCAAGTACTCCGTTGGAAGGGCTTGACAAAATGGCCGCGGTCTGCCCGTCAACGATAAATAAGGCCTTATCGTAGTTCGCCTCGCTGCTTACGCTCCATTCAAACTCAATGGTCTGCCCCTCCTGAGTCGTCATGGTTGTTGTAACGGAGCTGCTTCCGTTATTTACACCCTGGCATGTGGATACGGCTGCATTGCGATCTTCCAATTCCACGGCCGTCCACGGATATTCTCCGCCAGTCGTAAAGCTGAGCGCGCCGCCCTCGATATTCAGGGCGAGATCCAGCTGTTCGTCTTTGGTGGACAAAGGATCTGCAGCTCCCTCGCCTCCTGCGCCGCCCGCCATTGCCGCGAACGGTATGGCGCAAAGTGCCATAATTACCGCCAATAGCAATGCGAACTTCTTTTTGCTGTTGTTCATGACGTACCTCCTACTCAATAGTTCCACGCATGTGGAAGGGAATGTACCAACATTATAGCATTATGCGGTGGGGTTGTCCATTGAAAAAAGATGTAATTACAGTCTGTGGGGCAATTAATAATCGATAATCATCGTATGCTCAATATTGACTTTGTTGAAGATTATCGGCATACTAATAGCAAATATGGGAGAGGATCGATCCGTTATGAAAGCTCTTGGTATTATCAATCCGCTGTTAGAAGCAATCGAGTATTTCAGATACAAGGCAAACGGCGTTTCGACGGAAAAAGTGATTAACCGCCTGCTCGCGCAGCGGGAGATCGAACGGGGAGAGTTGGAGAGAATACTCCGCCCCGCGCTTGAACTTGAAGCGTGCCTTGACAGATACATTGTAACGCCGCCAAATTGTGAGAAATATTTTTCGGATTTTGAACGCGCCGGCGGCGCTGGGGTTATTAAATCCTGCTGCGCTATGCTAACTATGTTATTTTCAGACTGCCCGGATTATACGGATATGGAAACGTTGAGAAAGGGGCTGCTCAGCCGTAGCCGAGAGGAAATACGCACGAACTTTATAAAGGAACTGGGCTCACATATCGTCGTGGACGACACGGAAGATTCCGCGAGCCAGGGAGTGGATTATTTCCTTCGGTTTGTTGAGGACATGCCCCTGTCTGAACATTCAAAGTGGCAGATTATATGCGCGTATAACCGTTTTGAGGAGTACGTTAACGAGATTTCAGCCGTATTAGAGCCTGCTGTTGAGCTGATAATTGAAAAAAAGCACCTGTACGAGCCCTATTTGGAAGGGTTTGATCGGGAATACAGCGACGTGAGCGACATTCTTGACAACATCAAGAACCTTATTGGAACACATTTTATTATAGAAGACCACGGGCTGGTGTACCCCAAAATTCTAGCTAACAGCGAGTTTACATGGATTTACCGCAAGCCTGAAGAAGGCGGGCCCGTCGTATATATCGGCATCGGCGTGCGCCCGATGTTTGAAGTGCCGTATAAAGTACAGGCTACCGTCAACTGCGAGGAGGTGCTCAAAGTATTGGGGGACAGAAACCGCCTCGCGATTATGCGCATGCTCAAAAGCAGGAGCGCCTACGGGCAGGAGATAGCGGATATGCAGGGCCTGTCGCCCAATACCATTTCCCACCATATGAACAAGCTGCAGGCCTGTAATTTAACGCAGTCCACGGTGGAGGGGAGCAAGGTGTATTACGCGTCCAACCAAAAGACGGTGATTGCGCTCATCGAACAGCTAAAGGATATGCTGGTTGAAGAAACGCGGAACGATTAACTGACTTCGCTGGCGGGGGCGAAAATTTTGGTTGATTTGGAAGGAAAGCGGCGTAAGGGTTGCGCCTTGGGATGATTGAGCGCGCTTGCGCCTAAAGTGGCGCCGCGCGCTTTGGCTATCATAAAACGCCTCAGATTTGATAAACGGGTCTTTAGCAGGCTATGCTCGTGAGCGGCTGCGCGCTGCGAGGAAAGTTTTAGCTGCAGGGCTTATCCCTGAATGGGTGTTAAGCGCCAGCTGTGCAAGCATCCCGTAAAGCCCTAAAAAAGCGGTGTGATTTTTGACGGTTTTTCAACTAGTTTCCGTCATACCCCCATAATTTAAGCCACGCCCTTACCGATTCCTCCCAATCCTTGTGTCTCCAACCGTCCTTGTATTCCGATAAGTTCTCGCGTAAAGGCTCGAGTAAAAACTGTAAAAAATCATGCGGGCTCTTAAAAGAGTATAACTCCTCTATCCACCGCAATTTCTCCATCATCTTTTCTTCTATGGCTGCTGCGTTTTCTTCAATGGCAATGCCGGCCTCTATTAGCCTATCTTCCCAAATCTTCGCCGATTTGCCGCAGGATGTTAGTAAAACAACCGTCAAAGTCAATACTAAGCAGACGGCAACCAACTTGCTTTTCATTAATTGAGCCTCCTTTTTTTAAACTTACCTAGTATCATAGTTTGTGGAACTTACAATTCGATGACGATCGGGTGACAGATTAGTCACTTTGAATAACGGATAACTCTTATGGGAAACGGAAAAGGCGCGGTATTGTGCCCGCCGCGCCGATAATCAAGTCATGTAAACGCGAACGCGTCAATAATATTTTTCAACTTTCATGGCGTACATCATGGTAATGAACATGACAAGGGAAGCCGGCGCCTTAGGCGCCGGACCAGTGTGTCGAAAAAGTGGCTGCGCCACGTTTTTCGAGTTACCACGGGGCGCTTTTATATTGGCGCGGTCAGCGCCCCGTGCAAAGAAACCTTTGCTGAGCAAGGCATTCCGAATCTGACGCTCATGTCGTCAGATTCGGTTGAAAGCCTACGGGGGTTGCGGATCCACCCAACCCCGGGTTTTTTGGCTGAGCCGGCGCCTTAGGCGCCGGCCTTAAACCGCCCTTTAAAGGCGCAAAAACCACCCTTTTGAAGGGTGTTGATTGGCCGCGCGCGAAACGGTTCTTAGCCGATAAGCGCCCGGCCTTTTAATCAATCGCAGCAGCGGGATTTATCGTCTCTGTTTAGCCATTCTACCGACGCGTCCATCGCTGCCCTGCACGCCTCCGTGTTATCGAGGGCGTTGAGCATAACGAAATCGTGAATGGTGGCGTTTACGCGAAGGGACGTCACATTCACGCCTGCCCGGAGCAGCTTTCGCGCGTACGCCTCGCCCTCGTCGCGCAGAACATCGGCCTCTCCGTTGATTATCATTGTTTGTGGAAGGCACTTGAGCTGTTCGATGGAGGCGCGTAAGGGGGAGGCTGTTATCTTCATCCTGTCGCTCGCTGACGGTGCGTACTTATCCCAAAACCAAATCATCCCCGCACGGTATAAATAGTAATTAACCGCGAACTGCTGATATGAACAGGTGTTGAAGCACGCGTTGGTCACAGGGTAGTATAAGAGCTGTTTATGAATTATCGGGCCGCACCTGTCCTTTGCCATAATCGCAAGCGCTGCCGCCAGGTTCCCGCCCGCGCTGTCCCCCGCAACGGTTAACGGGCATAAATCCGCGTCTATGCACGCCTTTTGCATTAGCTCGGGGAGCATGCACATAACGCTGTAGCATTGCTCAACCGCAACAGGATACCGCGCCTCAGGGGAGAGCGTGTACTCCGGAAATACTATGACGCGTCCGGTACGCGAAGCGAGCTCGCGCACAAGCTTATCATGCGTGTGCAGGCTGCCGAACACCCACCCGCCGCCGTGCATATACAGTATAACGCCCGAACGCCGCGCGCAGTTTTCAGGGAGGATAAAATGTGTATTTATACAACCCCATTCACCCGTATCGACTTTAACTGTGGTTATTGCGGCTGGGCACTTGAAAACGGGCGAATCCTGCGCCGTTTCCAACCTTTTACGCCCCTCCGCCGGCGGTAATTGAAAAATCAGCGGCGGTACGGCGCTTTGACGGCAAACCTCTTGCGCCGCCGGCTCCAAAGGCACTGTTGTTTTAACCATAATCAAACGCTCCTATACATGAATTATCGGAGTAACCCGCGAACCCATTAAGCTCAGGCTGAGTACGGGCCGATAATTCAATATATGCGAAGAAGCCGCTTACAAGCGCCTAAGTAATTTTAGTTACAAAAGCCTGCGTACTATTTAGCCGGTTAAACGCCGGAGTTTTGGTACGCTTAGAAAATGTGGCGGAGAGCGCGGCATCCGGTTCAGTTATTTAATCCCTGCTCTCTAGGAACCCCATCCCGTACATCATGATGTTTTCGGCCATTGCGGCCACGTCATCGGCGCTGCCTACCATCCCCTCGGACAGCCACTTTTGCAGCAGCCCAATACAGCCCGCGCTCACAAACGCGTAGAAATATTCAATTTGCTTCGGGGTAGCGGATGCGAAATAGCGGGAGTAGGCTTCAACGCATTTTTCCCGGCCAAGGTTTATAAGCCTGAGCGCAAACGCTTTATCTCCGTAATCGCCAAGCGTAACCGTGCATATATCCGCGTTGTCCTTCAAACACTGAAAGATACCGGCGGTAATTTTTACGGGCGTGATGTCTTTATTGTTGGTCGCCAGCAGGGGTTCAAGGGCTTTTAGGAAATCCGCCAGCATCTCCGCCTCCATCTTCTCTAGAAGATCGTGTATATCACGGTAATGGGCGTAAAACGTACCGCGGTTTATACCGGCCGCGGTGCAAAGCTCTTTTATTGAAATGCTTTGGATGGGTTTTTGGCGCAGCAGGTCCATAAACGCCCTGCGGATAAGCATTTTTGTTACCCGGGTTCGGTGATCCGTTACGGTTGGCTTCATAGGGTTTTTCCTTTCGTATTGCGGTCCTTAAAAGTATCGAAAATAAGAATTTTCTGTTACGCGGCCCGCCTTCCAGACAAAACCTGTTGGATATGTCGGTTAACTCGACATCTCACAAGGATCTGCTGTTTGTAGATAAACTCGCTATCTAATATAATACTTATAGAGAAGAAAATCAACATAATGTTTAATAAGATTATGAGGAGTATAATTATGAAACGTGTGTATATTATTACAGGAGCCAACGGACATCTCGGCAGTACCATTGTCCGTATGCTTAAAAAAATGGGAGCTGCGGTCCGCGGGCTGGTTCTGCCCTCACAAAGCGCCGCGGATGAGGAAAACATCCGCTATATTCACGGGGATGTGCGCGACAGGGCAAGCCTTAGGCCGTTGTTTGAGAACGCGGAGGGCTTCGAGCTTGTCGTTATCCATACTGCAGGCATTATTGATATATCCGAACATGTTTCGCCGATTATGTACGACGTGAACGTAAACGGCGTGAAAAACATGATTGCGTTATGCATGGAGTACGGCGTTAAACGAATGGTTTACGTCAGCTCTGTACACGCGATACCCGAAAAGGGGGATAGCGGCGGGGAGCTGCAAGAGGTAAATCGTTTTTCTCCCGACTGGGTGGTAGGCGGATACGCTAAAACCAAGGCGGAGGCTACTCAGGCTGTTTTGGACGCGGTAAAGGAGGGGCTTAACGCGGTAGTGGTTCACCCTTCGGGAATATTAGGTCCCTACGACGGTTCAGGCAACCATTTGGTGCAGATGGTCATGGATTATATCACCGGGAAGCTCCCCGCATGCGTAAAGGGAGGGTACGATTTCGTGGATGTGCGTGACGTGGCCTACGGGTGCCTTTCCGCCGTCGATAAGGGAATAACGGGGGAATGCTACATCTTGTCCAACCGCTATTACGAGGTTAAAGAGGTGCTGGGCATGGCGCGAGAGGTCTGCGGCGGCAAAAGGCTTCCGGTGCTCCCCATATGGATGGCAAGGGCTGCGGCGCCGCTTATGGGTTGGATTTCAAGGCTTCGCAAGCAGCGCCCGCTCTATACGAAATATTCCCTCTACACGCTGTCCAGCAATGATAATTTTGACCATCGCAAGGCGACGCGGGAGCTGAATTTTCATCCGCGCGATCTTTACCAGACCATACGGGATACCATAGCTTGGCTTAAACGTAAAAAGGCCGTTTTATAGCCTGTTTACCGATACGGCTTAAAGTTTACCGGGTTTTTCGGTCGTCGTATCTTAGTTAAACCCAACGTTGGCTCCGTCGGAGGTAAGTACGTTGTATTCCAGCCCTTGCACATGAATCGACGCTCTGCGGTTCAAGCGGTTATAAAAGTTGCTCTGGATTTCGTCGCCCACGTTTGCCCTGATGACCAGGGGCTGAACTTCCTCATATGGCTGAGGCGGCGAGAGCATAAAGCGTTCACGCGCTTTTTTTTCTATCCGATCTGCGTCCTCCACTAGCGTGTAAAGAAGACCGTTCGGATAATGTCCCCATTTGTAAACAATAGGCAGTGAGATTGCCGCAATATCAAAGCTTCTTACAATATGGGAATCAGGGTACTCGCATAAATGGTTCATATCCTAATTCCTCTCTTTATTTTTGAAGGTCATACCCTCATTGCACTTATATGAGAAAGCTATGGACTCGGTTCAATTTGGAGCATATCGATTCAACTCAACATAATATGCATCATGGACGGAATGCGGACGAATGCGTTTTGTCACAGGATAAAGGAGGTAAAACATATGGATCACGCCCATCAATATATCATCTCTTCTCTGGAACTGCATTTGTTCTTTGCTCGTATAATGAAGGAACATGCGTTTTTTATGGAAGCGGGCTTTACGCCGGTAAACGCGGCGCTTGCGAAAGAGGCGGATGAGATCAAGGAAAAGTTTGAAGAGCTGTTGCTTCAGGTTATTCGCCTGTCAAACGGGCATGTTCGCCCCAAGGTATTGCGCTCGGAAGAGATTGTAACGGAGTTTACCGCTAGAGTAGAACTGCAGACGCAGCGCTTTACGGGGATTGAAATCAACCGGGAAATTACCGCGTTGGAGACGGCACTGACCTGCGGTAAGGGATTTAACCCAAGGCCGGATCTTGTAAGAAGGGTAAGAAATATCAACCAGGCCGCGTTAAGGCATTTGGAATGCTTAATCAGCTTAAAGGAGCGCGTTATTGGAAGCGTAGCGGCATGCCGAATGTTTACGGTTAACTATCCGTTGTTGATAAAGCATATTCTGCGCGAGGCGAAGCTTTATCAAAGTTATATCCTGCGGCTCGAAAGCGGCAGGCCGCTAGACGATCGCTTCCTGCGTCAAACCGAGCAGTTCTGGAACCGTATTATGATGGAGCACGCGCTGTTTATCCGGGGGCTGCTTGACCCAACGGAGGAGGCGCTTATCAAGGCTTCAAATAATTTTGCCAATGATTTCGCGCGGCTGCTTGAAACATCCCGAAGAAAAAATGACATCGCCTTTAGTGAGCAAACCGAAATTACCCTGCGTAAAACGATTGAGTTCAGGGATTTCAAAGCGGCGGGAACCAAAGGTATCAGTAATTGCGAGATACAATCCATCATCTTGCCGCTGCTCGCCGACCATGTGCTGCGCGAGGCAAACCATTATATTAGGTTACTGAACGATTAAATGAGCGTCTTGTTCGGCGCGTGTGTGATTATGTATGGCGGGGGTATCCTTAGGGTTTAAAGGGTATCCCTCAAAAGCCGTATCGAGTTCGCGCGGCGGGGATATACGGGGGTGAATAATTGAAGCAGATAAAGACAGTCCAATAATGTTTTTATTCAGCAACTAGCTCTCCTAGCATGAGATTTATCTGTAATACAACAATTTATCGGGCATTACAAAAAATAAAGCGTAACAGCGCGACGAGAGCTTTGGGAAGAAACCGGCGCGAAACAATACGAAATAAGTAGATATGGGTATATTACATAAGCGGCGTTAATGAAGCGAGGCATGATGCTGCCGAGAGCTTCGGCATGCTTTATTCGGCTATGACCGACTCGTTTTATACTGAGCTTAACAGCGAAATTGAACGGATTGTGCTGTTAGAGGAATTACCGGATAACTGGACTATCCGGATATTCAGCCCAAGCTTGTAGAAAGGGTTGCCGCCGTACTTTGTAAACCCGGGAACCTTTAAATACAATTCAAACCCATCTCCTTAGATGAGCCGCCTGCCATAATTTTGACTCTCATTGTAGAGGGGATTTATTTTAATAACCTAATCCTAGTATTGTAACGCTTAAACGAAACTTCGCATGTAAATACACCAGTTTATGCCTATACTTAAATGAACTTGGACAGTGCGTGAAACAATCTGAGCGTTAATAATTAACAGAAATATGGAAAAAACATACATATTATAAAAATAATTATCTATTGCCAAAATACATATATAGCGTTATTATTGTCATGCGTACACCATATATAGCTTATAAAACATTTGGCTGTTTATTGGAACGTTAAAAATCTACATATTATGCAACAAGGAGATAAAGGTGTTTAAGTCTATTATAAAAAGAGACGGCAGGGTTGTTTGCTTTGATGAAGCGAAAATAACTAGCGCCATCGCCAAAGCGGGAGAGGCCACAAAAGAGTTTGATGAGGTTAGGGCGGAGGCGCTTAAGAATGAAGTTATAAAGTTTGCTGATATGGATATTAAGGCCGCCGTTCCGACGGTTGAGGAAATTCAGGATATCGTTGAAAACGTGTTGATCGATTCAAGATATAAGCAAACGGCTAAAGCTTACATTATCTACCGCGATCAGCACAGCAAGGTGCGCGAGTTAACCTCAAAATCCCAGTTTGAGCTGATGGATCAATATGTCGGCAAGCTTGACTGGAGGGTGCGGGAGAACAGCAATATGACCTTTTCACTTCAGGGCCTGCGCAATTACGTGGCTTCCGAGGTGACGAAGAATTACTGGCTCAATAACGTTTATGATCGGACCATTGGGGATGCGCATAAAAGCGGCGACATCCACATTCATGATCTGGATTCTTTATCCGCTTACTGCGTCGGGTGGGATCTTTCGGATTTAATTCAAACCGGTTTTAAAGGCGTTGCGGGCAAGGTTGCTTCAAAGCCCGCGAAGCATTTCAGGGCGATATTGGGGCAAATCGTGAATTTTTTCTATACGCTCCAGGGGGAAACGGCGGGAGCGGTCGCCTTTTCCAACTTTGATACGCTGCTTGCTCCGTTTATTCGTTACGACAATTTGGATGAGCGGCAGGTCGAGCAGGCGCTTCAGGAGTTTATTTTTAATATGAACGTTCCGACCAGGGTAGGCTTTCAAACCCCGTTTACCAATATCACGCTGGATATAAACGCGCCCGCCCATTTGGCCTCGAGCGCAGTCGTAATAGGCGGCGAGATGAAGGAGGAGACATACGGCGATTTTCAGGATGAGATGAACCGCTTTAACCGCGCGCTGCTCAAGGTCATGCTCGAGGGTGACGCGGACGGGCGCGTATTCACTTTCCCCATCCCAACGGTGAATATTACAAAGGATTTTGACTGGGATAACCCCGTTATCGAGAACTTGTGGGAAGCTTCGGCAAAATACGGCCTGAACTATTTCAGCAATTTTATCAACAGCGATATGGATCCGGAGGACGCGCGCTCCATGTGCTGCCGGTTAAGGATTGACAATAGAAAGCTGGAGGTGCGCGGCGGCGGCCTATTCGGAGCGAATCCACTTACCGGCTCCATCGGCGTGGTAACTGTCAATCTACCCAGGCTCGCTCTTAAATCAAAAGATGAGACGGATTTTAAAAAGAATATCGAAAAGTACATGATTATTGCAAAAGACAGCCTAGAGATTAAGCGCAAGCTGGTCGAAAAGCTTACTGAACAGGATCTGTACCCGTATACCAAATATTATTTAAGGCATATTAAAGAGGCCACCGGCCTGTACTGGACCAACCATTTTTCCACCATCGGGCTAATCGGCATGAACGAGGCGCTGCTGAACCTTTTGGGCGTTGATATCGGCTCTGTCAAAGGGAAAGCGTTTGCCGAGGAAATCATGGACTTTATGCGCGAAAGGCTGATTGCGTTTCAGGTGGAAACCAACCATAACTACAACCTTGAGGCCACGCCTGCCGAGGGTACGACATACCGGCTGGCGCGCATTGACCAAAAGGATTTTGACGGCGCCCATTTCGCCAACGGGGTTGGGAAAGGGGTTGAATGCCCGTTTTATACCAACTCAACGCATTTGCCCGTAAATTATACGGATGATCTGTTTGAGCTTCTTGATTTACAGGATAATCTCCAAACGAAGTACACGGGGGGGACGGTTATCCATTTCTTTGTAGGGGAACAGATTGACGATCCGGGCGCGCTCAAGAGCCTTGTACGTAAAATCTGCAATGAATTCAAGCTGCCATATTTTACGTTCAGCCCCAGCTTCAGCATATGTAAAAACCACGGTTACATAAAGGGCGAACAGAAGGAATGCAAAAAATGCGGCGAGCCCTGCGAGGTCTATTCAAGAGTGGTCGGGTTTTTGCGCCCGGTCCAGCAATGGAACGACGGCAAGCAGGCGGAGTTCGCCATGCGCAGGCACGCGAACGTCGGGCGCGCGCTGAATCGGGCCGCAAGGTGAAAATAGGCGGCATACAAAAGGTCTCGCTGGTGGATTACCCCGGAAAGGTTGCGGCCGTTATCTTCACTATCGGTTGCAATTTCCGGTGCGGATACTGCCATAATCCAGGCCTGGTGTTACCGAACGCGTATTTTGAGGAGATTAACGCGGTAGAAATTCTGAGCTTTTTAGAGAGACGCGCGGGCAAGCTTGACGCTGTGGTAGTAAGCGGCGGTGAACCGACGGCGCATAAGGATTTGCCGGGCTTTATACGCGCCGTCAGGGATATGGGGTACGCGGTAAAGCTTGATACGCAGGGGTCGAATCCCGGGGCGTTGGAAGGTTTGGTTCGTGAGGGCTTGCTGGATTATATTGCGATGGATATCAAGGGGCCGCTGGATAAGTACCCGGAAATCGCGGGCTTGAATATGGATACGGCAGCTGTAGAGCGGAGCGTTCGGGTTGTTATGGGGTCGGGGCTGCCGTATGAGTTTCGAACTACGGTTGTGAAATCCCAACTTGCCGTTTCGGATTTTTACAGGATTGGAGAGTTAATTACGGGCGCGGAACGTTATGCGTTACAGCGCTTTAAGTCCGCCGACCAAATGATAGACTCTGAAAGGTTTCGGGATGAAGTCACGCACGGCGACGGGGAGCTTATGCTAATTCAAGCGATTATGCGGCAGTATGTTAATTATTGCGTTATCCGCTGAATTTTAGGGGGCTTTGATATTTGCTCTCCTTTCATATTTTTATGGGATCGCTTACATAGTTTTAGGATGTAAACAGCCCCGGGCGAAAATAGGCGCGGCCTTGTTCCGGCGTTAGGTTAATCAGCATATTCGTCATAATATGCTCGCAGATCTACACGCCATAACTCTGTTTCAAAAAGCTGATTGGAATCAGCATGTACTCTCGAAAATGAAGTATGCCGCTGTGCTGAGCCAAATCTTCCAGCGTTTTTATGCTCTTTTCATCCGGCTCAACGGCGGGGGATGTACAGGAGCAAAAAACAACCATCGCCGTTAACAAAAGCAGTGATACGGTAAATCTTATACTCCGCTTAAACATATATTCCCTCCTTTCATTTTTTCCGAAGCCGGCTTAATAAGAAAAATCATGTATATATACCGGCTCCGGGCGGTATGGAGGTGTTGACTATGTAACTAATATTATGTGAACGATTCTATGGGCTGAGCATACGCTGTATGCCCTAAAGTTCGTTCTGTTCAATGCTGCTTTAACCAATAAACGTAATCCGGCCAAAAGGCCCAGGAAGGATCGCTATGATTCATATCGGGATACAGCGTAAGCTTAACGTCCTTGCCCAGCTCATTCATGGCCTGGTATAAATCCTCCGAATGATGTACAAGAACGATGTCATCCGCCGTGCCGTGTACAATCCATAGGGGCGTATTGATCTTTTGCGGCCAACACATCGCTGAACGCGCCTCGTATTCCTCAGGGTGTGTTTCCGGTGTTCCGCCTATCAGAGATTTAAGTTTTTCTTGGTCGTATGAGTTTTTTTCATAGTAATTTTGAGACATATCCGTGGGTCCCGCGCCGGCAACGGCGGCATCTATCCGCTCATCGCGCTTCAATACATTGTACGTTTCCGTCCCCCCGCGCGACCAGCCGAACATATACATTTTTCCATTAGTAAAGGAGAACTCTTCGGCTAAATCGATCAGTTTGATTACATCGTTTACATCCTCTCCGCTGTACCCGTCCTTTCCTGTGCTGCCGAGCCCTCCCCCCCGATACGCTGACGCCAATACGATAAAGCCGAACTGAGCCGAATATTGAACCTCTCTAGCTGTAAGACCACCACTGCCCCAGCTGCCTCGGTTGTATATCAGCACGGGATAATCCTTTTCCAAATAATCCTTAGGCGCGCAGA
>OHKV01000094.1_pt1 | contig 91846 bp, 65 predicted proteins | sample 1568951 | NCBI WGS metagenome assembly OHKV01 (sample SAMEA3879528, study PRJEB24766) | human gut metagenome | biome: human-associated habitat; feature: feces | place: USA | collected 1985/1987
CGTTCTTCGGACACCCCGGATGAGAAATCATCCGGGGTGTCTTTGTTTATATGCCACTGTGATGTTGAGCCGCGGCACTTATCCGTGGCAGAGATTCGTGGCAGTGCTTCCAGTGACGGGTGCCAGTGACGGTATCCTGTGGCAGTGCCCTGTGACAGTACCCTGTGACAGGGCACTGTGACTGTACTCTGTAGCAGTGTCCCGTGACGGAACCCACGTGACAGTGCCACGTGTCGGTGCATCCCGCTTGCGAAATCTTGTCTTGCCCTGTGTCCTAACTCCACATCTCCCACCCTGGGCAATCGCACATCTGACCCCGACGCACTTTCTATCCTTTTGTCGTCTCCACACTGGCCCTCTCCAATTCTAGCCACGTTTCTTTCCATGGCGTGCGCACTAAAACGTTTTTCATTCACATCACCACGTAAATTGGCCCTGACGTGCGTGAAACGGGGCTTTTTACGCACGCAGAGCCTCACTGAACTTCACAATTATCCCCATGTGCACCCCAGGTGTCGCAGTGCCATGTCTATGCGGTGCCGGGCAGTGATGTGCCATGCCCCTGCACCACCGCACCATCGGCTTCTCCCGCGCGCGAACTCTTGTCGTGCCATGTGTCCTAACTCCACATCTCCCACCCTGCGCAATCGCACATCTGATCCCGACACACTCTCCATCCTCTTCCTACTCGCTTTCCATCACTCTCCCGACTCACATTCCATCACTCTCCCGACACACTTTCCATTCCTTTTTTGTTTCCACACCGGCCCTCTCCGATTCTTTCCACGTTTCTTTCCCTGGCGTGCGCATTAAAACGTTTTCCACTCACGTCACCACGTAAATTGGCCCTGACGTGCGTGAAGCGGGGCTTTTTACGCACGGCAGAGCCACACTGAGCTTCACAATTATCTCCATGTGCTCCCCAGGTGTCGCAGTGCCATGTCCATGCGGTGTCTGGCAGTGATGTGCCATGCCCCTGCACCACCGCACCATCGGCTCCTCCCGCTCGCGAATTATTGTCGTGCCATGTGTCCTAACCCCACAGCTCCCACCCTGCGCAATCCCACATCTCACTCCCGACCCACTTTCCATCCTCACCCTACTCGCTTTCATTCACTCTCCCGACGCACTTTCCGTCCCTTTGTCGTTTCCATACCGGCCATCTCCAATTCTAGTCACGTTTCTTTCCATGGCGTGCGTACTAAAACGTTTTCCACTCACGTCACCACGTAAATTGTCCCTGACGTGCGTGAAACGGGGCTTTTTACGCACGGCAGGGACTCACTGAACTTCAAAATTATCCCCATGTGCACCCCTGATGTCGCAGTGCCATGTTTATGTTATGCCTGGTACGGATGTGCCATGCCCCACACCTTCTCCTCGCTGCCACCGCACCATCGGCTCCTCCCGCGCGCGAACTCTTGTCTTGCCCCTGTGTCCTAACTCCACATCTCCCACCCTTGGCAATCGCACATATGATCCCGACACACTTTCCATCCTCACCCTACTCGCTGACCTTCACTCTCCCTCTGCACTTTCCATCCCTTTGTCGTTTCCACACCAGCCCACTCCGATTCTTTTCACGTTTCCTTCCCCGACGTGCGTACTAAAACGTTTTCCACTCACGTCACCACGTAAATTGCCCCTGACGTGCGTGAAACGGGGCTTTTTGCGCACGGCAGAGCCTCACTGAACTCCAAAATTATCTCCATGTTCACCCCTGATGTCGCAGTGCCATTTCTATTCGATGCCTGGCAGGGAGGCGCCATAGCAACGGAACAACATATTGATGAATTGTTTGCTGATTGGGATCAGCGTAATAATTAGCCTGTTTCTTGTTTGTTGCGATCGCACGACAAGGAAACGACTATCGGGCGGCCAATTTCTTTCAATTTACCTATACTTTTACGGACGAAACGACCAAAAGTATAATGGCGATGGTTGAAAAATGAAATACGCGAGGTTATGTTTGCAGGTGAGCTGTCTTACCAAGTTTCAATTTTCCATCCTTCCGGAATGCCGTGTACGCCCGTCACGTCCCAAGTTGCTTTTTTGCTCTTGATGAATGTGCCGGAAGCTGCCACGCCGCTGAGCCAGTCTTTTGTCGTTTTTTCTGACGGCTCTGTTGTGAACAGCCCTATGACATATCGGAGATTGTGGCAATCTTTATACATAAACTCATAACAATTGCTCACAAGCTCTGTTGCCGGAAGTTCCGGAGCCGATGTAAGACTTGTACATCCTTCAAACATACAAAGGTAGCAATTGGACTCCAACCTTTTAGCAGGGAGTTCGGGTGCAAATTTCAGACTCGTACAGTTTGTGAACATGCTGTTATAACAATAGGATTTCATTTCTATTGCCGGGAGCTCAGGAGCAGATGTCAGAGCGGAACACCCTTTGAACATCATCCCATAACAATTCGAAGCCAATACTTTGGCAGGGAGTTCAGGCGCGGATGTCAATCCTGTGCATTCCGAGAACATTCGAAAATAACAGCTTCGTTCCATTTTTGTGGCAGGTAGTTCCGGCGCAGACAGCAGGCTTTTGCATCCTTCAAATAAAGCGAAAAATGCATTCGGTGAAAGCGGGGTGGAGAAATCCCTGTCTAACAATGACATGATATTCCCTTGTGCAGTGACGGGACCGGAAATCTCGAAATGATAGTAATTATCGGAATTTTTACTGAATTTGAGATTTTTCTGTTCGGCGGCTCTGAACAGTAAAAATGTGCCGTCCGCCAATGAAATCTTTTCCCCTATGGTATATGGATTCCACTGGGACTCATCGGTGCTGTATTCCAATGTGATTTCATCCGGAGCCCCCACTTTTGCAAGACAGACAGTGGACTTTCCGGAAGAAATGAACGTAAGACCCTTGTAGTTTACTGTCGGGACAGGGGCAGGGGGAAGACCCGGTTTGTCGGAACCATCCTTATTGCAAGCGGAAAATCCCGCAAGCAGAACGAATGAGACAATAAGATTGAATATCTTTTTCATATTTATCAATACTCTTTAAGTGAAAAAACAAAACGACATGCGTCACGATAAATGACAGCCTACTGAGTTTCAATTTTCCATCCATTCGGAATGCCGTGTACGCCCGTCACGTTCCAAGTGGCATTTTTGCTCTTGACGAATGTTCCGGAAGCCGCCACACCGCTGAGCCAGTCTTTTGTGGTTTCTTCTGATGGGCCGGTTGTGAACAATGCTTTGACATATCGGAGCTTGCTGCAATCTTTAAACATAAGCTGATAACAATTGCGGATAAGCTCTTTCGCCGGAAGTTCAGGTGCGGATGTCAGACTTGTACATCCTTGGAACATTTCGCTATAACAACCCCACTCCAAGGTCGTCGCAGGAAGTTTAGGCGCTGATGTAAGACTTGTGCATCCGTTGAACATGCTATGGTAGCATTCTTTTACCAGGTATGTTGCCAGAAGTTCCGGAGCAGATGTGAGACTTGTACATCCTTCAAACATACAAAGGTAGCAATTGGACTCCAACCTTTTAGCAGGGAGTTCGGGTGCAAATTTCAGACTCGTACAGTTTGTGAACATGCTGTTATAACAATAGGATTTCATTTCTATTGCCGGGAGCTCAGGAGCAGATGTCAGAGCGGAACACCCTTTGAACATCATCCCATAACAATTCGAAGCCAATACTTTGGCCGGGAGTTCAGGTGCGGATGTCAATCCTGTGCATTCCGAGAACATTCCGAAATAACAGCTCTGTTCCATTTTTGTTGCCGGAAGTCCCGGAGCCGATGTCAGAGTGGAACATCCACGGAACATCCGCTGATAACAATTCATTGCCAATGCTTCGGCCGGGAGTTTAGGGGCATATTTTAGAGCTGTGCATTCCGAGAACATTTGGGCATAACAGCCATATTCCATTGTCGTAGCCGGGAGCTCAGGCGCAGACAGCAGGCTTGTGCAACCTTCAAATAAAGCGAAAAATGCATATTTTGAAAGCGGAGTAGAGAAATTCCTGTTTAACAATGACATGATATTCCCTTGTGCAGAGATGGGACCGGATATCTCGAAATGATAGTAATTCTCGGTGTCCTTACTGAATCTGTGATTTCTATGCTCTCCGTCCCTGAACAGTAAAAATGTACTGTCCGCCAAAGTAATCGTTTCCCCTATGGTGTATGGCTTCCAATGGGATTCATCAGTGCTGTATTCCAATGAGATTTCATACGGGGTCCCCACTTGTGCAAGCCGGACAGTGGATTCTCCGGAAGAAATGAACGCAAGACCTTTGTAGTCCGCAGACGGGACAGGATTCTTCGGTACCTGTTGATTGCCTGAATCGTCCTTACTACAAGCAGAAAATCCCGCAATCAGAACGAAAGAGACAAGAAGGTTGAATACCTTTTTCATATTATCAATACTCTTTAAGTGAATAATCAAAACAGCTGTATGTCACAAATATATAAAATTTTGAAAACATAAAGCCCATCCCGGCAAAAAGTCTCAGATATGCCAATGTGTTTCTGGTCAATGCACCCCGGCTTCGCGCCCCCATGTCGGGCCTCGTGGATCTGGCGTGCGTAAAAAACGTTTTAGTGTGCACGACACGGAAGAGAGGAGGGCCCTCGGAAGAGAAGAAAGGCCTTCTCTCGAAGAAAAGAGATGTCTCTCTGGCGAGAAAACAAAAAAACAGGCCGGGCACTGCGCCCGACCTGCTTTCATCAGGTTACCGTGGGGAAACTAGCTGTCCAGCCTTTCGCCGCTATCGGTATAAATTTCATTCTGCAGGACACTGAAGTCCAGAACCTCTTCGTGTCTGATCTTGCATTTGTACTTCCTTTTCCACTTTCTCAGGAAAGAATTGAATCCCCTCGAAATGTATGCTCCAAGTACAGGCCCGGTCTTGAGAATGAATGACCGGATATTTTTCTCGTTGGTATAGAATGCAATCTTGCGCTCTATTTCTTCGTCGATGACAATGCTCGGAGAAATCTTGCCTGTGCCGTGACATGCCGGACACACTTCCTCAGTGTTGATCTGTGTCACCGGACGGATTCTCTGTCTGGTTATCTGCATGAGGCCGAACTTCGTGAGCGGCAGCACATTATGCTTGGCCCTGTCCTCCTGCATCAACTCTGACATGAACTTGTAGAGGCCATTCTTGTGCTCCTGGTTCTCCATGTCTATGAAGTCCACGATGATGATGCCTCCCATATCTCTGAGCCGCAGCTGTCTTGCTATCTCTTCGGCTGCGTAGCGGTTCACTTCGTAAGTGTTTTCCTCTTGATCATTGGTCTTGGCCCTGATACCGCTATTGACATCTACCACATTGAGAGCCTCTGTCGATTCTATTACCAGATATGCCCCCTGTTTTATAGGAACCACCTTTCCGAACGAACTCTTGATCTGCCTCGTGACATCGAACTTGTCGAACAAAGGCTCGTCGCCGTCATAGAATTTCACGATTTTTTCCTTGTCCGGGGAAATCTGAGCTATGTACTTCTTGATTTCCTCATATTCTCTCTGGTCATTGACATAGATGTTCGAGAAAGAATCATTGAAAAGATCGCGGAGAATCGTGGTGGTCTTGCTGTACTCAGTAAAGAGCAGCTGGACATTCTTGGATTTGGACAACTTCGTCCATGAACCCTCCCATTTGCTGATGAGCGACTTCAATTCTGAAACCAGAATTGCCGCGTTCTTTCCTTCAGCGGCAGTGCGGATAATCGCACCGTAATTCGGCGGGAGAATGCTCCTGACAAGTGTCTCAAGTCTCTTTTTCTCTTCCTTGGATGCTATCTTCTGGGATATGCTCATTTTCTTTGCGAAAGGGAGGAGTACAATATTGCGTCCTGCCAATGAAATCTCAGCTGTGAGTCGCGAACCCTTTGTCGAAATCGGCTCCTTTACAATCTGGACGATCACCATCTGTCCCGGTTTGAGATGATTCTCGATCTGCCCCTCCTTTGCGAGGATCGGACCAAGTTCAATGCCGGTGAACAAATCATTGGCGTTGGTGTTAGTATTTGTCTTGCGGACGAATTCGTCGAACGCATTGAAATACAGACCCAAATCCAGATAGTGGATAAATGCTTCCTTTTCGTCTCCGATGTCTACAAACGCCGCATTCAGCGCGGGCATCACTTTCTTCACCTTGCCGAGGAATACATCCCCGACAGTGAAGCTGTGACCGTTACTGGACTCCTTGTTCAATTCGATGAGACGGTGGTTGTCCAATAAGGCTAACCTTACCTCCTCCTCGCTGACATCTACAATCAGATCTTTGACTGATTCTTTCTCAGACTCCATCAGGATAAATCAATATTAATTAATAGGCTGAAAAGGCAATGCCTCTTCACAAAAAACTAAAGAGGCCGTCCGGACTACCGGTCAGCCTCTCTCTCTTAGCAGACTGCTAAAATGGCAGACACTGAAAAATTACTTCTTCTTATGTCTGTTCTTGCGCAAACGCTTTTTACGTTTGTGCGTTGCCATCTTATGTCTCTTTCTCTTTTTACCGCTTGGCATAGATTAAAAGATTTTTATTGATTATTTCTTAACAGTACATACGAACACCTTCGCTGGCTTGAAAGCCGGAATGTCGTGTGCCGGGATTGTCATGGTCGTGTTCTTGGTGATGTTACGGGCAGCCTTCTCAGCTCTGTGCTTGATGATGAAGCTGCCGAAACCACGAAGATATACCGGATTGCCCTTTGCGAGGGAATCCTTAACGCTCTCCATGAAAGCCTCGACAACAGTCTGTACTGTTGTTTTCTCAAGTCCGGTTGACTTAGCAACCTCGTTTACGATCTCTGCTTTGGTCATGATAACTTATATTTTTAACTCATTTACTAAAGATTTCAAATCAAATCGGTCAGCAAAGGTACGTTTATTTTTTTTATTAACAAACTTTTATGCAGGAATTTACGTGCGTTTATTTTATTTACTGACTAAATTTCCTCAAATTTGCATTGGCATAAAGATTGACTAATGTAGGTCTGTGAAACAAATACTGCTGTCAATGCCAAATTGGCAGTAGGGTGTAGTAGTGATGATTTATAATATAAGTGTATGATTGATAAATATTCGGATATGTTTTCGCCCGCCGGGGCAGAAGTCAGCATTATTCCTGTCATGAGTGGAGAGATACCGTCACAGACGGAAGACATCGCCATGCCTGACACATTGCCGTTGCTGGCATTGAGAAATGCTGTCATTTTTCCGGGCTCGATTTTCCCGATCACCATCGGCCGCGACAAATCCATAAAACTCATAGAAGATGCCCATAAGTCGAATTCGCTGATCGGCGCCGTTCCGCAGAATGACGTCAGCGTGGAGGATCCGGCTCTGGACGACTTGTTCCCGTTCGGTACGGTAGCCCGCATCATCAAGACATTTGAAATGCCTGACGGTACGATATCGGCTGTGCTGCAGGGACTTAAAAGATTCGAAATCGAGGATGTCGTCTCTTCGGAGCCGTATCTGCGTGCTCACGTGAGGTATCTGGAAGAGTTCGAGGCGAACCCGGAAGACCCTGAGATCAAGGTGATTGCAGATTCGCTGAAAGAAAAGGCGTCCGCCATCATCAAGTCGTCGTCGTTCGCGCCCAAGGAGGCTGCCAATGCCGTCAAGTCCATCGAGGATTTCAATTTCCTGGTGAATTTCATCGCCACGACCATTGACGTCGAAAATTTCTTCGACAAGGTCGAACTCCTTAAATATGAGGATCTTAAAGTTAGGGCAATGAAGTTGCTCAATGTTCTTGACACACAGGTTGAACTCCTGAAGATCAAGCAGGAGATCAACTCCAAGGTGAAGAACGAAATCGACCAGCAGCAGAGGGAGTATTATCTTAACAACCAGCTTCGTACAATCCAGGAAGAACTTGGTATGGACGATGATGAGGAGATAGAAAAACTGCGTGCCGAAGCATCGAAGAAAGACTGGCCGGATTCCGCAAAGGAGATTTTCGAGAAGGAAATTGCCAAACTTGAGAAATACAATCCGTCATCTCCGGATTACAGCATACAATATAATTATATCAAGTTCATGCTTGAACTCCCTTGGAATCATCTTTCCAAGGATAATCTGGACTTGAAGCATGCTCAGAAGGTTCTGGATGACGACCATTACGGACTGGAGAAGGTAAAGGAAAGAATCATTGAATATCTTGCAGTGCTGAAATTGCGCGGGGATATGAAATCACCTATCCTCTGTCTCTACGGTCCTCCGGGAGTCGGCAAGACGAGTCTCGGCAAGTCCATTGCCAAGGCTATCGGCAGGAAATACGTGCGTATCGCCCTCGGCGGCATGCACGACGAGGCTGAAATCCGTGGACACCGGAAGACATATATCGGCGCATTGCCTGGCAGGATTCTGAACGGCATTTCCAGGGCGGGCACTTCCAATCCTGTCATGGTGCTCGATGAAATCGACAAGCTCAGCAGCGACTTCAAGGGCGACCCGTCTTCCGCATTGCTGGAAGTGCTTGACCCTGAGCAGAATGTGACGTTCCACGACAACTATCTGGACGTGGACTATGACTTGTCCCATGTCCTGTTTATCACGACTGCCAATGACATTTCCACCATTCAGCCTGCACTTCTGGACCGAATGGAACTTATCAATGTCACCGGCTATCTTGCGGAAGAGAAGATGGAAATCGCCAAGAAATTCCTCCTGCCTCGCGAACTTGAAGAGCACGGAATCGGCAAGAAGGAACTCCGCATTGATAAAAGTGCATTGGCCGAAATCATTGACCAGTACACACATGAGTCCGGCGTGCGTGGTCTGGAGAAACAGATTGCGAAGATTGCGCGCGTGACGGCGAAGAAGATTGCCTTGGACCAGGCGTTCCCGTCCGTCATCAAGAAGGAGCACTTGAAGGAATACCTCGGTCTTCCTACCGCCTTCCATGACAAGCAGAGCGGAAACGAGGGGGTCGGCGTCGTTACCGGCCTGGCGTGGACCCAGATGGGCGGCGAGATCCTGTTCGTCGAGAGTTCGGTGAGTGCAGGCAAGGGCCAGCTGACAATGACAGGAAATCTCGGCAATGTCATGAAGGAGTCCGCCACGATTGCGTACCAATATATCAAGGCGCATCCTGAACTCGCGAAGATGGATTCCAAGGAGTTCGACGCTCACGACATCCATGTGCATGTCCCTGAGGGCGCGACCCCTAAGGACGGTCCGTCTGCCGGCATAACTCTAGTATGCTCAATGCTTTCCGCACTTAGAAACGAGCCTGTAAGGGAAGGTATTGCCATGACGGGCGAGACGACGTTGAGGGGCCGTGTGCTTCCAGTCGGCGGCATCAAGGAGAAGATCCTCGCCGCGAAAAGGGCCGGCGTCACCGCTATCGTCATCTCTGAAGACAACAGGAAGGATATCGAGGATATCAATGAAAAATATATCGAAGGTCTTACGTTCGAGTATGTCAAGACCATTGACGATGTACTAAGATTCGTGTTCCAGAAATGAATGTTCAGATAGAAGAAAGCTGGAAAGAAGCATTGCAGAGCGAGTTCGATAAACCGTATTTCGCTTCCCTGGTGCAATATCTTCACAAGGAAAAGGCTGAAGGACGTCAGGTTTTTCCTCCGGGGAAAGATATTTTCAAGGCATTCGAACTTACTCCGGTAGACAAGGTGAAAGTCGTGATATTGGGTCAGGACCCGTATCATGGCTATGGACAGGCCATGGGCTTGTCCTTTTCCGTTCCTGCCGGTGTCCCTGCGCCTCCTTCATTGAAAAATATCTTCAAGGAGATCGAAAGCGACTTGGGTGTCCGGATGAGCGGCAGCCCGGATTTGAGGAAATGGGCCGAGCAGGGAGTTCTGCTTCTGAATGCCGTCCTGACAGTGCGCGCAGGGGAGCCTACGTCGCATAGCGCCATCGGTTGGCAACAGTTTACGGACGCTGTCATAAGCTATATATCAGAGCATTGCGAAGGTGTGGTCTTCCTTTTGTGGGGAAATTTCGCGCGCAGCAAGAAGGCGCTCATTGATACGTCCAGGCATTTCGTTCTGGAAGCGGCGCACCCATCTCCTCTGGCTCGCGGCGCGTTCTTCGGCTGCAGGCATTTTTCCAAGACCAATGAAATCCTCCGGTCGGAAGGGAAAACTCCCATCGACTGGCAATTATAATCGTGTTCAGATATTTGCGGAACTATAATTATTATCGTAATGAAAATTAAAGCATTGTTCCCGGGATCTTTTGATCCGTTTACAGCGGGACATCTCAATATTCTTAAAAGGGCATTGACAATGTTCGACGAAGTCGTCGTCGCTGTCGGCATCAACCAGGACAAGCGCGGCTTCTTCGACATGGACCAGCGCATTGCCATCATAAGTCAAGCTGTCGAGGGCCTGGAGGGCGTCAGCATCATAAAATATGACAATTTGACAATCGACACTTGCCATGAACTTGGAATACGCCACATCGTGCGTGGAGTCCGCAATATGATAGACTTCGAGACGGAGCGCTCCATCGCTGATGCGAACCGCCGCCTTGCGCCAGATGTAGAGACCATCATAATCCCTACAGCTCAGGAGTTTGCGCATATTTCGTCCTCCGCGGTGCGCGACATATTGAAACATCACGGCGACACCTCGCTCTTCCTTCCGGAAGGAGTCGTTCTACCGGAGGCCAAATAAGATGTTCAATGCATTGAAACATATAGCTTTATCGGCGTTTTTCGCGCTTTCGCTCCTGCTGTCCGCACGGGCGCAGGAAGCGGATACGGCCGTGTTCAATGCTTTGGATGCGAAGCTGGCCGGATATGTGAAGGCAATAGAACCGCTGGATGTCGAGGCGCAGAAGAAAGAATGCTCGTTCCTCATTTCCAGCTGTACGGATTCCCTTGTACGCCAGCATGTTGCGTTGTATCTGTACGCCAGCTATGTGAAATCTGCGGTGATGGGAGTCGAGTCCGTGGCCATTGACATTGCTGACAACTGGTTCTTCACCGGGAAGGTCCGCATGAAGAACGACATTGACCTGATGAACGCCAGAATCTTTGCAGATTTCAATCGTCAGTCGCTGGTGGGGGAGAAGGCGCCGGAACTTGTGATGACGGATGACAAAGGCTTGGAAACCAATCTTTTCGCGCAACCGTCGAAACGTTATTCCGTCTTGTATTTCTACGATACGGGATGTCCTGACTGCCTGGTCCAGACTGTAATGTTGAGGACCTGGCTCAATGCCGTCAGTTATCCGCTCGACGTCGATGCCGTCTATGTCGGTTCGGACAGTCTTGCCTGGAATAAATACCGCGAGGCCCGGCTCGAAGTCAGTTCGCCGCAGGTCAATGTCCGTCATTTCTGGGACCCTGAACTGTCCTCCGACTTCCAGAGGAAATACGGCGTGCTCAAGACCCCGCAGATGTTCCTGATAGGTAAGGACAATGCTGTTCTAGGCCGTCGCCTGGATGTGCCCGCTCTCGGTGCAATGCTCCGGAATATCTATTCTTCAGATGATTACGAGTATGGCTCACCTGAATCAATGAAAAAGTTGGGCGATATTTTCGCTTCTTTCGGCGAGGATATCAGCACCGCGGACATAAATGGCGTTTCCGATAGGATTGCCGCACGTACTGCCGCGAGTCCTTCCGCCTTCAAGGAGGCTGTCGGAGACTTGTTCTATTATCTTTCGATAATGCCTGAAGGATGTTATAAGGAGGCGTGCAAGTATTTGACTGATAAATATATACTGTCCAGGCTGGATGTCTGGGACACTCCGTCCGATTCGCTGAAAATCATAGGATACGCAATGACGATGTCTGATCTCCTGTCCAGGGCAATGCCGGGAAGCCCGGTGCCTGATGTGGAGGTGAGCGGCGTGCAGGCGCATGGACGTTCTGCAGAAAACGGCATGTGGAAACAGCGCCGTCAGAAGACCTGGCAGCTTTCACGGCTCAGACGCGATACCTATATCATGTTCTATGACGAGGAATGCAGTTCATGTCAGGGCAATATCGCTTCTGCAGAGCGGCTCATGTCGGCCGACAGGAAAATGCGTGTACTTTTCGTGAAGATGCAGCCCGAGGAAGCCTTGCTGGATTCATTTGATTTGACTTCACTTCCATATATCATCCGTGTCGACAAAAATGGCATTATCACAGCGCGTTATGTAGATTTTACGCGTCTGGAGCGAAATACTTTTGGCGGAAAGGGAAATTAATCCTATCTTTGCCAAGATGAATTGAGGTATGGTGTAATGGCAGCACAAGTGATTTTGGTTCACTTAGTCCACGTTCGAGTCGTGGTATCTCAACTGAAGGGCGTTTTGAAACGGAAGTTTTGAAACGCCTTTTTCGTTGGACAAGCGTTAAAAATTCAAATTTCATGAGACATCTTTCCGCAATATTGGCCACGTTCCTGGCATTGACCGCATGCTCCCGTAGCCTGTCATTGAAAATTACCGATTTGGGTGCGAAAACCGATCCGGAGTTTGACAATGCATTGATAATCAATGCTGCCATTGACAGTTGCAATCGCGCTGGCGGCGGCACGGTCATCGTTCCGGCAGGCGGATTCATGAGCGGCACCATTTATCTGAAAGCCGGCGTGGAACTGAAATTGGAAGACGGTGCGGCGATTTTGGCGAATCAGGATCTGGCTTCGTACGGTCATTACATCACCGACAAGGATATGTCCAGATATGACACCGGCGTCGGTACGGCAAATCAGAACTGCGTTTCCGATACCATCTGGTCACAGGCCCTTGTCATAGCTTATCGTGCTGACGGAGCGTCCATTACCGGGTCCGGCAGAATTGACGGCGGCAGCATTGGCAATCCTCTCGGCGAAGAGGGAATGCGCGGGCCGCACACTGTGCTTGTCGCTGAAACATCCGGTTTCAAGATGTCGGGAATCAGCATTGACAATTCCTCGAATTACGCAATTCTCGGCTACGAACTGACTGACAGCCAATTCGATGGCCTCCGGATTACCGGCGGCTGGGACGGCATCCACATCAGAGGAGGGGATAATGTCAATGTCAGTGAGTGCGATTTTTCTACCGGCGATGACAGCATGGCCGGCGGATATTGGCATGACATGGTGATCGACAGGTGCCGGTTCAATTCTTCCTGCAATGGACTCCGTATGATCATGCCGTCTGAAAATGTCCTTGTTTCCGGCTGCACATTCGTCGGCCCCGGCCGTTCCCCGCACCGCACCACGTCAGACAAAGGCGGCGACATGCTCCATGCCATGATTTTTGAGCCGGGCGGATGGGGAGATGCACCTGGCACATTATCAGGCATTTATATTAAGGACTGTACCACGGAAAATGTGCTGTCGCCTTTCTGCATGACATTGCTGGATGACAATCATTGCACCGACGTTACGATAGAAAACTATCATGCTTCCGATTGCCGACGTATGGCATTGTCAGTGAAAAGCTGGGGGAGCGCGACAACCGACAAGGTGACCATCCGGAACTCGTCATTCTCATTCATCGGTATTCCGGAGCCGGGTCTGGGCGCGAAAATAGCCTCAATGCCTTTCGACCAATGGCCGTATTTCCCTTCTTATGGTGCATATTTCCGCAATGTCGGCGAGGTGGTTCTGGACAACGTTACCTTCTCCACCGTCGGCCCTGATGACCGCGAAGCCATATTCACGGACAATGTCGGCTCGCTCATGCGATAATTTCCGGACGACTATGCAGCCGGTCCTGGCGGGATGCGGCCACGCTTGATTTCGTAACTTATTGATAATCAAATACCATTTTCGCAAGAGCGTGGAAACGCGGCCAAAAAAAGTCTGCGTTTCCACGCCACATTTTATAACTCATTGAAAATCAATGCTTCCAGAAATAGGGCGTGGCCGCGTCCCGCCGACAATTTCCCCGTTTCGTGGAAGCCCCACCACCGACCGGGCGAGTAAAAAACTCCGAAAATGTAAAATCTTTACGAATTTTGAAGAAAATTTATCGTTATTCGTAAAATAGTTTTTATATTAGCGGAAACAACCTGGGACATTGCCCCGAAAAAATATTTGCTATGATTGCTGAATGGTGGACTTCACTGGACTTGTTCATGAAAATTCTATGGTGCATCGCCATAGCTACGTCATTGACCTTTATTATTCAGAGTATACTCACATTTGTCGGAGTCGACTCTGATACGGATTTGGGCGGCAGCATTGACACTGATCTCGGAGGCGGGATGGACATGAATCCCGATTTCGTCGGCGATCCTTCGATGAACCTGTTCACATTCAGGAACTTGGTGAATTTCTTCCTCGGATTCAGCTGGACGGCGATATTGATGCACGGGAAATTCCGTTCGGAGGCATTGGTCCTGCTGCTGGCGTTTTTCGTCGGCGCGGTCCTCGTCACCGTCGTCATGCTGATGTTCAAGTGGCTGGCCGGGATGCAGCAGTCGGGTAATATAGATGTCTATAAATCTGCGGTCGGATGCCATGGAAAAGTCTATCTGACGATTCCCGGAGAAAGGAAGGGAACGGGAAAAGTGCAGATTGTCATCAATGAATCAGTACGCGAATACGATGCGGTAACTGATTGTGACACAATCGCTACCGGTGCGCAGATCAAGGTGGTGGAAGTGATAGATTCCAGTACCTTGCTCGTGGAACCGCTGGAGTCGCTGATTATTTAATAACACCTAATACATTGTGATATGGAAATAATTATCATCATTGCGATTGCGGTGGTCGTGCTCATAGTCACATTGGCCGCAATACTTAACCGCTATAAGCGTTGTCCTTCAGACAAGATTCTCGTAATTTACGGAAAGACAAGGAGAAACAAGAACGGCGGGTCGTCGTCTGCCAAGTGTATTCACGGCGGTGCCGCTTTCATCTGGCCTGTTTTCCAGAGCTATTCGTTTCTGGATCTTACCCCGATTTCCATCGAATGCAACCTTACCAATGCGCTCAGCAAGCAGAATATCCGTGTTGACGTGCCATGCCGCTTCACCGTCGGTATCTCCACGGAGCCCGAGAATATGACCAATGCGGCAGAGCGTCTCCTCGGACTCACCATCGAGAATATCCAGAACATCGCCACCGATATCCTTTTCGGACAGCTCAGGCTCGTCATCGCGACCATGGACATCGAGGAAATCAACTCCGACCGCGACAAGTTCCTCGCCAATGTCAGTACCAATGTCGAGGCGGAGCTCCGCAAGATCGGTCTGAAGCTTATCAATGTGAATGTCACCGATATCCGTGACGAGTCCGGCTACATCGAGGCTCTCGGAAAGGAGGCTGCGGCCAAGGCGATCAATGATGCCAAGAAGAGTGTCGCCGAGCAGAACCGTTTCGGTGAAATCGGTAAGGCCGAGGCAGATAGGGACAAGGATATCCGCATTGCGGAAACCGTCCGCGATACCAGAATTTCCACTGCGGATGCCAATGCCAAGGCGGTCGAGGGTGAGAACAATTCCAAGATAGCGATTGCCAATTCCGATGCCATCAGGCGTGAAAAGGAGGCCGAGGCTGCAAGAATTGCGATCGCTGCCGAGAAGGTCCAGGCTGCGAAGGCGATGGAGGAGGCATATAAGGCTGAACAGAATGCCGAACTTGCGCGTGCTGCCAGGGAACAGGCTACCCAGCAGGCAAACATTGTCGTACCTGCACAGATTGAAAAGGAAAAGGCCATCATTGACGCAGAGGCGGAGGCTGAAAAATTGCGCAGGACGGCTCAGGGTGAGGCAGATGCGATTTATGCGAAGATGGCTGCCCAGGCGAAGGGTATCGAGGAGATTCTTACCAAGCAGGCTGAGGGTTTCCAGAGGCTTGTCGGTGCTGCCGAGGGAGATGCGCAGAAGGCTGTGCTCATGCTTATCGCGGACAAGCTTCCTGAACTTGTCAAGACTCAGGTCGAGGCTGTCAAAGGCATCAAGATCGACAAGGTTACCGTATGGGACGGCAACGGCAAGGGTGACGGAAAGACGTCCACTGCCAATTTCATTTCCGGTATGATGCAGTCTGTTCCGCCGCTTGACGAGCTGTTCAAGATGGCAGGCATGAATCTTCCAAGTTATCTCAAGGGCGCGGAGGAACAGCCGGCCAAGACAGAAGGGGAGGCTACTGAATAACGATTATGCCGATTACAGTCAACATAGATGTAATGCTGGCCCGCAGAAAGATGTCGAGCGGAGAACTGGCTGAGAAAGTCGGTATCTCCGCCACGAATCTTTCCATTCTGAAAACAGGCAAGGCGAAGGCAGTGCGCTTTTCCACCCTGGAAGCCCTCTGCCGTGCCCTCGACTGCCAACCCGGCGATATCCTGGAATATGTTCCGGAAGACAGTTTATAACATTTCGTCCATAAAAACGCCCGTATTTCTGAACAAGTTGGCAGCTTGGCTTTTGGCTAAATGGCAATGTATCAATGAGTTGTACTAACGAGCCCATGCCAAGTCTCATGAAAAAACATGGGAGTTGGCATGGTAATCTGTTCTGATTAATGCTTCTAATAGTATGATAATCAGTGCATAACATGGACAATGAGAACCATTGTCTCCTGCCAACTTGTTCAGTTTAAGCGCTTGAAATAGCCCCAGAGCTTTTCCTCTCCCATTAGCAATGTCACACTCAAACACGTAGAAAAAAAACCGCCTGACGCAGGAAATTGCATCAGGCGGTTTTTCAAATTATGTGGGAAGCGTTACAGCGTCCTTTTGATCTCGACAATCTGGAATGCCTCGATGACATCACCAGGTTTGACATCATTGTATTTGTCAATTCCGATACCGCACTCCATGCCGGCGATAACCTCTTTGGCGTCATCCTTGCCGCGCTTGAGAGAGGAAAGTTCTCCGGTGTAGACTACGATGCCGTCGCGGATAAGACGGACCTTGCTCTTGGCCTGCATCTTGCCGTCCTTGATGAGACATCCTGCGATGGTGCCGACCTTGGAAATGTGGAATGTCTGCTTGACCTCTGCGGTAGCTGTGACTTCTTCCTTCTTCTCCGGTTCGAGCATACCCTCGATACCGTCAGTAACCTCATTGATAGCATCATAGATGATGGAGTAGAGACGGATTTCGATGCCCTCTTTCTCTGCAAGGTTTCTTGCGTCAGCTGAAGGACGTACCTGGAAACCGATGATGATCGCATCGGATGCGGTAGCCAGCATGACGTCGGACTCGGAAATCGCACCCACTGACTTGTGGATAACATTGACACGAACCTCCTCTGTAGAGAGCTTGATAAGTGAGTCTGACAGAGCCTCCACTGAACCGTCCACGTCTCCCTTGACGATGATGTTCAGCTCCTTGAAGTTTCCGATGGCGATACGACGTCCGATTTCCTCCAATGTCATGTGCTTCTGGGTCTTGATGCCCTGGATACGGATGAGCTGCTCACGTTTGTTGGCGATGGCCTTGGCCTCTTTCTCGTCGTTCATGATGTTGAACTTGTCACCGGCGCTAGGAGCACCGTTCAGACCGAGAATTGAAACAGGGGTTGAAGGTCCTGCCGTCTCGACTTTCTGTCCACGCTCATTGAACATGGCCTTTACACGTCCGTAGTAGCAGCCGCTGAGCATCATGTCTCCCGTGTGGACCGTTCCGTCCTGGACAAGGATTGTCGCGAGATATCCGCGGCCCTTGTCGAGAGAGGACTCGATCACTGTACCTACACCAAGCCTCTTAGGATTTGCCTTCAGGTCCATGAGGTCAGTTTCCAGGAGCACTTTCTCCAGAAGCTTGTCCACGTTGAGACCCTTCTTTGCGGAAATTTCCTGGCACTGGTATTTTCCGCCCCAGTCCTCCACAAGGATATTCATCTGAGCCAGCTGCTGACGGATCTTCTCCGGCTGTGCGCCAGGCTTGTCTATCTTGTTGATGGCAAATACCATAGGGACTCCGGCAGCCTGTGCGTGGTTGATGGCCTCCACTGTCTGCGGCATCACGGCGTCGTCAGCCGCAATGATGATGATCGCAAGGTCGGTAAGCTGTGCACCACGGGCACGCATCGCTGTAAATGCCTCATGACCAGGAGTATCGAGGAAGGTAATCTTCCTTCCGTCGTGGAGTACCACGTTGTATGCACCGATGTGCTGTGTGATACCTCCGGCCTCACCGGCGATCACATTGGTCTGTCTGATATAGTCGAGGAGCGAAGTCTTGCCATGGTCGACGTGTCCCATCACCGTGATGATAGGAGGCCTTGTCACGAGGTCAGCCTCGTTCTCCGGCTCGTCGGTCTCCTGGTTGATTTCGTTCTGGATGTCGGCGGTGACGAACTCCACCTTGTATCCGAACTCCTCTGCCACGAGTACAAGTGCCTCTGCGTCAAGCCTCTGGTTGATTGACACCATGAGACCCAGGCTGAAACATGCCTCGATGACCTTGTTTACAGGAGTATTGTTCATGAGGGTGGCGAGGTCATTGACGGTCACGAACTCGGTAACCTTGAGAATCTTCTTCTCTGCTGCCTCCTGAGCCATCTCCTCCTGAAGTTTCTGGGATGCGAGCTCCCTCTTCTCCTTTCTGTGTTTTGCGCCGAAGTTGTTCTTGGACTTGCTGTCGTTCATCCTTGCGTAGGTCTCCTTGACCTGCTTCTGGATTTCCTTCTGCATTTCCTCCTGCTCGGCTTCTGTCATTGCCGGCTTGAAGCGGTCATTGTTGCGGTCCTTGCGACGGTTCTTTCCGCCGCCCTGCTGCTGGCCGCCGTTGTTTCCGCCCTGACGGAAATCTTTCTTTCCGTTCTGGCCGTTGTTCTGGCCGTTGTTGCCGCCCTGACGGTTCTTCTTGTTGCCATCCTTGCGGTTGTCGTCATTGTCAATCTTGTTCACATCGACCTTCTGGCTTCCGCCCTTGGCAATGCGCTCTCTCTTCTTGTTCTTCTTAGGCTCGAACTGGGACAAATCCACCTTGCCGACAATCTTCAGGCCGCCGGTACTTGCAGGCGTGTCCTCTTCGTCAGAACTTGAAGCCGCTTTCTGCAACTTGTGCTCTGCTTTCAGCTTGGCCTTGTCCACCTTAGGATTGAACTCTTTAGGTGCCCTGTCGCTCTTCTTGATGTCGGATTTCTTGGCCTGTCCGGAATGAGCCTCCTCCGCAGGGGTTGGAACGGATGGTTTCTCAGGCTTTTCTTCCGTTACGGCCAATGTCGCAGCAACAGGTGCTGCAGGCTCAGGCTCTGCCACCGGTTTCTCTTCGATGACAGGTTTCTCCTCCACTTTAATCTCCTCTTTCATGACAGGCTCAGGCTCCTGTACAGGTTCCGGTTCAGGCGTTGGTTCTGGTTTCTGCTCTGGAACTGCCTCAGGCTCAGCAACTTTAGCTGGAGCTGCCTCCTCTTCCGGCTTCACCTCAGGCTCTGCCTTCACTTCCTCGGCAGGTGTCCCGGCATCTTCCGCTTTCGCGAATGAACCGTTGCCGGCGCCACGGATGATGACGGTGCCGCTAGCCGGCTCCTCCTCATCATCGTCTTTCTTCTTGGTGCCTTTCTCAATGATTTCCTTTATCTTGATCTGCACGCGCTCCGAATCCTCCTTGGCCTTGGCGTCGCCGCCGAAAGCCTTCTCCAGATCTGGAATATACTCGTCAGATACTTTCGCGTTAGGATTCATCTCCACATTGGCGCCCTTCCCGTTCAGGAAATCCACCAATGTCTGAAGTCCCACGTTAAATTGTCTTGTTAGCTTGTTCAGTCTGATTTCTGCCATAAAAACCCCTTTAAAATTTATAAATTAGAATCTGTCTTGCAGCTTCTTCTACTCTTCTTCGAATTCAGCACGGAGAATGTTTACAACCTCCTCTACGGTCTCGTCCTCGAGGTCAGCCCTCTTGGCGATGTCCGCAGGATCCAGTGCCAATACGCTCTTCGCGGTATCACAACCGATTGACTGGAGTCTCTCGATGACCCAAGGATCGATCTCGTTGTTGAACTCGCTGAGCAATACATCCTCATCGTCGCCCTCTTCCTCTCCGTCTTCCTTAGGCATCTCTCTCCAAACCTCGATCTCGCGTCCTACGAGCATGCCTGCAAGCTTGATGTTGCAGCCGCCCTTGCCGATACCTTTCTTGACTTCGTCAGGCAGCATGAACACCTTGATCTTGTCGTTCTCGTCAGTACCCATGTCGATGGAAGAAATCTTCGCAGGGTTAAGCGCCCTCTGGATGAGAAGCTGGGTGTTGCTTGTCCACTGGAGAACGTCGATGTTCTCGTTCCTGAGCTCACGTACGATGCCGATGATTCTGGAACCCTTCACGCCGATACAAGCTCCGATAGGATCGATTCTGTCGTCATAAGACTCTACGGCCACCTTCGCTCTCTCGCCAGGGATGCGGACTACCTTCTTGATAGTGATGAGTCCGTCGAAAATCTCCGGAACCTCCTGCTCGAAAAGCTTCTTGAGGAACTCGTCGGAAGTTCTGGAAAGGACAATGTAAGGAGTGGTATTGTTCTTCATCTCCACGCTCTTGATGATGGCGCGGACGGTGTCGTTCTTCTTGAAATGCTCGCCCGGAATCTGCTCGTTCTTGGGCAGTCTGAGCTCGTTGCCGTCCTCATCGAGGATAAGCACCTCCTTGGACCATGTCTGGTAAACTTCACCGGTGAAGATCTCGCCGATCTTGTCCGTGTATTTGTTATAGAGGTTGGCTTTCTCTATATCCATGATTCTTCCCTGAAGATTCTGGCGGATATTGAGGATTCCACGTCTTCCGAAATCTTTGAGCTCCACCTTTCTGGTAAATGTCTCGCCGAGTTCGTAGTCGTCGCCGTTCTTGTTGACCTCCTCCAGAGAAATCTGGGTGTTGGGGTTCTCCACATTCTCCACAACCTCCAGATTCTGGTAGATCTCGCAGTCTCCCTTGTCGACATTGATGATGACGTCGAAGTTGTCAGCCGAGCCGAAAGTCTTGGTAAGCTGTGTCATGAAAACATCCTTGAGCACACCCATCATTACCGGGCGGTCAATATGCTTTTCGTCCTTGAAAAGCGCAAACGCGGTTTTGAGGTCGATTTTTTCTGAATCCATATATTGTACTTTTATTAATTATTCGAAATCAATGTGCGGCATTACGGAATTGACATCACCGTAGGCGAAAGTCTCTTCGTGGCGTACCAGTTCCTTTTTCTTCTTTCCCGGAACGGCTTCCTTCACCTCGTACGAAACGGTAAATCCGTTTTCATCCGCGCTCTCCATCTTTCCGGTGAGCTTCCTTCCGTCCCTGGTCTTCACGACGACCTTCGTCCCGACAGCCTTTACATACTGTTTCACAATCTTGAAAGGCTGGTCGAGCCCTGCTGAAGTCACGGTCAATGAATAATCTTCCTTGTCCTGGTCGAATGCTGCCAGGAAAGCGTCGTTCACCGCCACGCAATCGTCCATCACCACAGTCCCTTCCTCCGATTCAATGGCTATGACAATGTCATTGTCAGGACTGACCGTGATATCAGTGATGAAACATCCGCGCTCTTCCACCGGACCCGCCATCGTCTGATATATCAATGTTTTTTCCATAAATGTGTACGCTCTTATAAAAAAAGACAGGAGACGCGCTCGTCCCCTATCTCAACTCACCTTGCAAAGATACTTAAAATTTCCGTAAATGGAAAAAAAAGTGTTACATTTGCACAAAGAGTTTAATAATTCCGCTTCCGGCGGGGTAAAATAAAATACTTGGTACTATGGAATTTACAGCCAAACAGCTGGCGAAAGTGCTGAAGGGAACCGTAGACGGCGACCCTGAGGTAAAGGTTACATCATTTGCTAAAATCGAGCATGGCAAGGAAGGACAGTTGTGCTTCTTCGCAAACCCGAAATATGAACATTATGTATATACCTGCAAGGCCAGTATCCTTCTGGTGAACAATACGTTCGAGCCTAAGCAGCAGGTATCGTGCACGATGATCAGGGTGGCAGATGCATACACTGCCGTCGCCGAGCTCCTGAAATATGTGGCCACACAGAAAAGGACCGACCGCAGGCATCGCGGATTCCGTTCATCATGGTTCCTTACCACCAAATTCGGAAAAAAAGTTTACCTCGGCAGCCACTCATATGTAGGCCATCATGCCGTAGTCGGCGACTATACGAAAATCTACGAAAACGTATATGTCGGTGACAATACCAAGATAGGTTCCCATTGCATCATCTATCCTGGCGTATGCATCTATCCGGGAATGATAATAGGTGACAATGTGATCATCCATTCCAATGCCGTCATCGGATCCGACGGCTTCGGAAACGCGCCTCAGCCTGACGGTACCTGGGAGAAAATCGAGCACTTGGGCAATGTCATCATCGGTGACAATGTCGAAATCGGCGCCGGAACCACCATCGACAAGTCCGAAATGGAGTCGACCATCATCGGAAAAGGCGTGAAAATCGACAACCTCTGCCAGATTGCGCACAATGTCGTCATCGGTGACAATACCGTAATGGCTGCGCAATGCGGTATCGCCGGTTCTGCCAAGATCGGAAAGAACTGCATCATCGGCGGTCAGGTAGGTATCGCGGGACATATCATGATTCCGGACAATACCACCATCGGTGCACAGGCAGGCGTCATCGGCAGCATCAGGAAATCCGGAGAAGTCCTCCTCGGTTCCCCTGCAATCCCTATCAAGAACTATATGAGGAGCTACGCTGTTTTCAAGCAGCAGGGCAAGGAATAATCCGAAATTTGGTCAAGTCGCTGAAAAATACATATATTTGCAGACTATAAGAAAATTTTGTGATAAAAAAGATGAAGCAGCATACACTCAATAGCGCTTGCCAGTTCCATGGCAAAGGTCTTCATACCGGCCGCATTGCAGAGATGACAGTGAAGCCGGCTCCGGAAAATACAGGAATCGTATTCCTCCGGAAAGATATCGGCACAGAGGCTTTTGTGAAAGCCCTTGCGGAAAATGTGTCCAGTACGGCCCGCAGCACGACGATATCGGAAGGCGAAATTTCGGTCTCTACTATCGAACATATAATGTCGGCATTGACCGGAATGGGCATTGACAATGCTGTTGTCGAACTGGACAATGTCGAGGTCCCTATTCTGGACGGCAGCGCGCTCCCTTATGTGAAGGCCTTCTCCGAGGCCGGTCTGGCGGAGCAGAATGCCGAGAGAGTTTACATCACTGTTCCTGACGAGGTCGAGATCAAGGATGAGAAGACCGGTTCATGGGTGAAAGTGACTCCTGCCGATGCTCCTTCCTACGACATTAAAGTGGATTTCAATTCCCATGTACTCGGCGTCCAGAGCGCCGCGTGGGACTTGACCAAGGATTATGCAAATGAAATCGGCCCTTGCCGCACTTTCGTTTTCTTCCACGAGGTCGAGTTCCTCTTCGCCAACAATCTGGTAAAGGGCGGTGACGTGGACAATGCCATCGTAATCGTGGAGCACCCTGTCACTGATGAACAGCTCGACAGGATGGCGACACTTTTCAACCAGCCTAAGCTCGGCGTAAGCGAGAGCGGCTATCTCAGCAATCTGAAACTTCATTTCCCTAACGAATGCGGAAGACATAAGCTTCTGGATATGATCGGCGACATGAGACTTGCCGGCGGATATCTGAATGCCAAGGTTACTGCATTCAAGCCGGGACATACCATTAATACAAATACAGCGAAGGCAGTGCGTGCCCTCCTGTCTAAAATGAAATAATTACTATGAATAAGATTCATCCATTGGCAACTGTCAGCCCGAAGGCTGTTCTGGGAGACAATATCGAAGTCGGCCCATACGCATTCATTGATGATGATGTACAGATCGGTGACGGCTGCAAGATTTATCCTCACGCAGTGATTTATCCTTATGTAAAGATGGGCAAGAACTGCGAAGTGTTCCCTGGCGCTGTAGTAGGTGCTGTTCCTCAGGACCTTAAATTCGACGGCGAGGTGACATACGTGGAAATCGGCGACAATGTGACTATCCGTGAGTGCGTTACCATCAACCGTGGTACCAAGGCCAGCGGAAAGGGCGTTACCAAGGTCGGAAGCAACACATTGATCATGTCATACGTGCATATCGCTCACGACTGCCAGGTAGGAAGTCATTGTATCCTTGTAAGTTACGTCGGCATCGCCGGTGAAACCGAGGTTGATGACTGGGCTATCATCGGCGGCGGCGCGAAGGCCCACCAGTTTACGAGAGTCGGTTGCCATGCGATGATCGGCGGCATGTCCAAGATCAACAAGGACATTCCACCATACGCGCTTTGCGGACGTGATCCTATCTGCTATGCCGGTGTGAACATCGTCGGACTCCGCAGAAGAGGATTCTCTGCTGAGACTGTAAGAAATATCAAGGATATCTACGATACCATCTATTTCCAGGGTTACAATATCACTGACGGCTGTGCCAAGGTCGAAGCAGGTTTCCCTGATTCCGAAGAGAAGGCTACAATCCTTAACTTCATCCGTTCATCGAAACGCGGTATCGTAAAGGCCAATTCAAGCAACGAAAAAGGAGATATCGACTAGATGCTGCTGGAAATGGCATTTTTCCCGCCCGTGTCTTATTTCGCGGCGATAGCTGAAGAATTTACCCTGTCCACCGGCAGGGTAAATTCTTATATGCCTTTTGAGGTCTATATTGAAGCCTGTGAGAATTATCAGAAACAGTCATATCGTAACCGGTGCCGCATCTATGCGGCAGGAGGTGTAGAAGCATTGTCCGTTCCCATCGTGCATGAAAACGGAACTTATGCGCTGCCTGTCAGGAAGTTGAGGATTGACTGGTCGAAGCCTTGGCTCCAGAGGATGGAGCGCGCCATCATTTCCGCCTACGAATCTTCCGCCTGGTTCGACTATTATCGTGACGAGCTTTTCGCCATCCTGGAAAAGCGCCATGAATATCTTTTCGACCTTAACATTGACCTGCTCCGCTTCTTCCTGAAGAAGACGGGGATTGCCGCCGAGCTGAAATTCACGGAAGAATTCACGGCCCGCGATTCCGGCATTTACGGCAGGGATTACCGGGGAATAATCCATCCGAAACGTCCGAATACCATTCTTGAGGACCTGAAATTGAAAAAGCCATACTGGCAGGTCTTTTCCCTGAAGCATGGCTTTATCTCTGATTTGTCCATCATGGATCTTCTTTTCAATGAAGGTCCGGACTCCATTTCTTATCTGAAGAATTTGAAGAATCTCTAGAATCTCCAGCCGAAGGTCATTACCACATCCCAAATCCTCTTTCTGTACTGGATTTCAGGGGACAATGCGTCTTTGATGTAAGTGTCATACGGATAGATGTATTCGTACGGGAACTTGGTGCCTCTTACTGCGAGGTCGCAGAAGAACGAACCCTTGGAGCTAAATCCGAGACCGCCGGAAATCGCTGTCCTGTAAGCCTTCGGAGTCTTCTTCACGTCGTTTTCGAGGTATCTCTCGCCACTTGTGGAGATATTGTAACCTGCTCTGACGGCAAATGACGGAAGAACTTTGAGTTCAGCTCCGAGCCTCAGCATGTGGGCCGCTCCGGCGAAGTTCTTGATGTCGCCGTTGACAGCTTCAAATGCTGAATTGTCATTGGTCTCGGTCTCCGAGAATTTCATCGTGCTGTAGTCGCAGAGCTCGTAATCGGCACTGACCACTCCCAATGAACCGAAGGTATATGCGACTCCGACATTGACCCTGTATGGTGAAACGAACTTGTATTTGTATTCGCCTCTCGGAGACTGTGCGCTGGCATCGAAATTACTGCTCATATAATATGTCTCGCCCGCAAGCTGCCAATGCTCCGTGATGAAGTTCGCGGTAGGGGTCTGGATGGCTGCACCTACGCGGAGTCCCTGTACAGGCACGGCAATGAATCCGAACTTGGCATAGACTCCCGCTCCGTCGGCATCGTATGAATACCTGGACCTGAGCTGGTTGAAATATGTGGTCTGGACATTGCCTGCATTGTCTGCCATGTCGATCTGGAAACTGTCAGGGTTCACTGCTATCTCCTTGAAATACTGGTTCATGGAGTAGTCGATCGAGGTCACCCCGAGGTTCGCTCCCACGAAGAACCTGTCGGAAATGTTGGCTCCGATGTTGAATACGATGTCATATTTGTTTCCATGTGATCTGCGTCCGTATCTCTGGTCGATGGCGTCAGGGAGTGAGATGTCATAGTTTCCTGAACCCATGTCGGTGGCCTTTTCGGTAACGCCGATGTAATCTCCGTTGTTGCTGTTGTAGTTCGATATCAGCATTGACTTCCAGCCGACAATGGTCTGCCAAGGAATGTCAGTGTTGTAATATGCATTGTCATTGATGTTTGCGGAATTGATGCCGGCGGCATTGGCGGCCAGATATCCTGCGTAGGTCGTGGATGTGTTCCTTCCGCTTGCCGCCACGTCGTCAAGATAATTGGCGGAAGCATTGGCCACGATTCCGAAGGATATGCTCTTCAGGCCTATCTTGTTGCCGGTGTTCATGTTGATGATGGTACCGACATTAGGCATCGTGAAACGTGCGGTGTTGTTTTTGGTCGCCGGTCCGAACATGTCCGCAATGGACGGCATTGCATTGTACTTCGCGGAGGAAGATATGATGCTGATGTTCGGTGTCAATGTCGCCTGGGAAAAGTTGTTCACTGCGGAGCCTGCCGGGTTCAATGAAATCGAACCGAGGTCGCCGCCGAGTGCCGTGAAGGCGTTTCCCATCGAGATGCTTCGCGCCGTGCCGTAATAGTTGTTGTCGCTGAATCTCAATGCATCTGCGACTGTCTGTGCTCCCGCGTCAGCAGCAAATGCCGCGAGCAGAAGAATTGCTATTGTCTGTTTTTTCATGTGTATCATAATTTACTCAAGTTTCGCAAGTGCGAAACACCGCTTATAGAGCCCGCTAGGGCGAGGGTAAGTCCCTTCCCCGAGGGGAGGGATTTAGGGTGAGGGTAACGTGTATATAAAACGTGCGTTGGGCTTACAGCCTTCGAACGAGTGACGCCCCTCAAATCCGCACTAACGTTCAGCAAGTTTACCACTTGTGAAACTTGAGAGATTAATGTCTCCTGACTGCTCCGCCGGAACTTCCGCCGGAAGAACGTGAAACTCCGCCTCCGGAGTAGCTGCCACCGGAACTTCTGTAAGAACTGCCTCCGCCGTAGGATGACCCGCTGCTCCTGTAAGATGAACTGCTGCCGGAACTTCTATACGAAGAGGAAGAACTGCTTGAAGAACTCCTGTAGGAAGATGAGGAACTGCCGGAACTTCTGTAAGAACTGCCTGAGCTCCTGTAAGAACTGCCGCTGCCGTATGAATTGCTTGAAGAACTGCTGCGGTATGATGAGCTTGAACTGCTTGACGATGACTGGCTTGATGCAGGTCTGCGGTAAACGGTGCCGCCTGCCGTCCTGTTGACGGTACTGCCTTCCGTTCTGCCGAAAGAACTGCCGCTTGTCCTGACGGAACTGCCGTTCGAACTTACGGAACCGCTGTTCGTCCTGACGGTACCGCCATTTGTCCTGACAGTGCTTCCTGACGGCCTGTAATTGCTTGAAGATGAGGTTGCGGAACCATATCCGCCTGAAGTGGAACCGCTACGTCTTACGACATTGCCGGAACCGCTGTTGGACGCTGTCGGACGCGATGTCGTCGGGCGTGCCGATGCGGTGTTCGCTGCCGATACCCTGCGGACAGGTGACAGCGTGGAAGCATTGGCCCTCGTGCCTGAAGCGGATGCCGTTGCCGTCGTGCGTCTTACACCGGACGAAGTCATTGTGCCAGTATTTCTCCTGACGTTGGAAGAGGTCACGCCCATGACGTCGCCGCGGCGGTTGCCGGTGGTCGAGCCTCTGTCTCCCCAATACACGTCCCGTCCTCCATGGCCGTAATAATAGTCGTCGCACCAATGATGATGGTGATGATAGTGATACCAAGGATCATGATACCACGGGTCATAATACCATGACCAATAATATCCCGGACGTCCCCAGTACCATGGGTCGTTCCAGTACCATGAGCTGTACCATGGGTCGCTCCAAAACCATCTGTCCCACCAGATTCCGGAATAATACCATGGATTTGCGCCCCAGTACCATGAACTGTAGTAAGGGTAACGCCAGTATGATCCCGGCCAATAAGAAGATGCGAACCCGGCCGCAAAACCGTCGGCATACCCGTCAGGGTACAATGAATATGACGGCGAGTTCGTCACCGTGACGGTAGTCGCATTGTCCTGTTTGTTGAATTTCAATGTCGTGGACATGTTCTCCGGAACAAACAGCGTATCAGTCTGTCCTGCTTTGAGGAAGAGCTGAGAACTTTCAGTTTCTTTTACAAGATCATTGACCTTGGAACGGGAAGCTTGGACAGCCGCCCTGGTTTCGGTTTCGGCAGGTCTGCTGTAGAATCCGTCCTGAAATTCTTGTGAGGACGCATACTGTGACGCGGAGCCGCAAGATGCCAATATCATCAGCGCCCCGGCTAGAGTCATAATGTTCGTTTTCATAATCGGACCTCCTATTAATAATTAATATAAAGTTTGTATCTTTGTGCCTGCGCTTAAGCGCATTTTACCGGCAGTTGCAATTTTCATACCTGCCATTCATTAAATGCGCAAGCGCGTACATTATTGCAAGATTAGCAATAATATCGCTAAAAAACAATAGAAGAGACGGTGGCCATGCACCGCAAATGAACAGATAAAACCTTGAACGGCAGTATCTTGGCATACTCCGGAAAATATTTTTTTACGATGGCAGATCAGATAACCAAAAGGTCAGAGAACTACTCTCAGTGGTATAACGACCTGGTAGTCAAGGCAGACCTTGCAGAACAGTCTCCGGTCAGGGGATGTATGGTCATCAAACCTTACGGATATGCAATATGGGAGAAAATGCAGCATATCCTCGACGCTAAATTCAAAGAGACAGGCGCAGTGAATGCATATTTTCCTCTTTTTATTCCCAAGTCATTCTTCAGCCGTGAGGCGGAGCATGTGGCAGGATTCGCCAAAGAGTGTGCAGTGGTTACCCACCACCGCCTCATGAACGATCCTGACGGCAACGGCGTCGTGGTGGATCCGTCATCTAAACTTGAGGAAGAACTCATCGTAAGACCGACTTCCGAGACCATTATCTGGAGCACGTACAAGAATTGGATCAAGTCCTGGAGAGACCTTCCTATCATGTGCAACCAGTGGGCCAATGTCGTAAGATGGGAGATGCGTACCCGTCTGTTCCTCAGGACCGCAGAGTTCCTGTGGCAGGAGGGCCATACCGCCCATGCCACATCTCAGGAGGCTCAGGAAGAGGCAGTGAAGATGGTTCACGTCTATGCCGACTTCGCCCGCAACTATATGGCGCTTCCTGTAATCGTAGGACACAAGAGCCCTAACGAGCGTTTCGCCGGAGCTCTCGACACCCTTACCATCGAGGCAATGATGCAGGACGGAAAGGCTTTGCAGTCAGGTACTTCGCATTTCCTCGGACAGAATTTCGCCAAGTCTTTCGACGTGAAATATACTGACAATGAAGGTCAGCAGCAGTATGTCTGGGCTACTTCATGGGGCGTGTCCACACGTCTGATGGGTGCGCTCATCATGGCACACGGCGATGACAACGGACTCGTCCTCCCTCCGGCACTTGCTCCTATTGAGGTGGTCATGGTTCCTATCTACAAGACGGCCGAGGACCATGCTGCCATCATTGGGAAGATGAACCAGATCAAGTCTGCGCTTGAGGCAGCCGGACATTCTGTCAAGATTGACGACCGTGACACCCTCAGGCCTGGCTTCAAGTTCGCTGAATGGGAACTCAAGGGCGTGCCTGTCAGATTGGCAATCGGTGCGCGTGACCTTCAGAATGATACGGTGGAGGTCCATCGTCGTGACACTCTCGAAAAGAATACCGTTTCGCTCGAAGGCATTGACAAATATATTGAGGACCTTCTGGCCGACATTCAGGACAATATATATAAGAAAGCATTGTCATTCAGGGAGACAAGAGTCGAGAAATGCGATTCTTGGGAGGAATTCAAAGAGAAGATCACCCAGGGCAAGTTCCTGCTCTGCCATTGGGACGGAACTGCCGAGACCGAGCAGAAGATCAAGGACGAGACCAAGGCTACCATCAGATGTATTCCTGTGGACAGCTATGTCTGCAAGGAAGAGGGCGTGGATATCTACTCCGGAAAGCCTTCTCATGAGAGGGTTGTATTCGCAATTGCTTATTAGTTAATTGCTTATGAAGAGAATCATCATCAGCGCATCAGCGTTTTTGCTTGCCGTGGCCTCTGTGTCCGCACAGGATGTCACGGACGCTCAGAAGGCTGCGGAAGAGGCTGCCATGGCCATTGCCGGGGCGCCTGTAGCTGAAGTCAAGGTACCTAAGCCGAGATACTGGACGAATTCCCTTCTTACGAAGATCGACTTCGGACAGACGAACCTTACCAACTGGGCAGCCGGCGGATATAACAGCGTGACACTCAAGTCATTCATTGATGCCAATGCGAATTACAAGAAAGACGAGCTGTTCTTCAACAATCGTCTCCAGCTGGACTACGGTTTCCTCTATTCCGAGGACAAGCCGTTCATACAGAAGAGCGATGACCGTATGTACTATGAGGGCAAGTTCGGTTACAAGGCTGCCAAGACATTGAACTATTCAGCTCAGTTCAACTTCAAGTCGCAGTTCTCCAACAGCTACAATTATCCTATCCCGTCCAAGCCGGATACCGCTCCGGATGATTGGGAGCCGGGAAAGAGTGACTGGAAAGCCAGCCGCAAAGTGAAATCCGGATTCATATCTCCGGCCTACACGAACATCGCAATCGGTATTGACTGGGTCCCGACCAAATGGCTGACCGTGAACATCGCCCCTCTTACCGGCGGTTTCGTGGTCGTTACTGACGAGACACTCAGGAAGTCATACGGAATGGATCTCAAGAAGAAGTATGACAAGTTCGACGGCATGAGCGCAGCGGACATTGCCGCACTTGTCGGGAAAGACAAGGATGAGTATGATGCGTTCGTGGCCGGAAAGTCCAGTGGAGATGCATACCGTACCGCCCGATTCGAGTTCGGTGCCCAGATCAAGATTGATGGCAAGCTGCAGATCAATGACAATTTCAAGTACACCTCGCAGCTCGTGCTCTTCTCCGATTATCTGGACAATCCTCAGAATTTGCGTGTGAACTGGGATAACAGGTTCGACTGGAAAATCGCCAAATATTTCTCATTGACGGTGACTACCAACCTCATATATGATGACAAGGTGATGGTCAAGACCGACAAGACATTGAAAAAATATCCTGACGGACGCAAGGCAGTGCAGTTCAAGGAGTCTTTGGCATTCGGATTCTCATATACGATTGCATCCAGAAAACGCTAGGCATGCAGAAAGAATTTGACAAGATTTTGGTGGGGCTGATTCCTGAAGGGGAAACAGCCCTTCTTGCTGTAAGCGGTGGGGCCGACTCCATCTGCATGGCGGAGCTGTTCGCGCATAGCAGCTGGAAGGGCAACATTGCGGTAGCGCATTGCAATTTCCATTTGCGCGGCGAGGAAAGTGATGCTGACGCGGAACTTGTACGCTGCTGGGCGGCATCCCATGGCGTCGTGTTCCATTCCGTGGATTTCGATACGGAGCGGTACGCGTCGGAGCACTCGCAGAGCATCGAGATGGCGGCGCGCGAACTGCGTTATGACTGGTTCGCCTCGCTCTGTCTGAAACACGGCTATTATGCTGTGTCTGTGGCACATAACGCGAATGACAATGCCGAGACGCTCATGCTGAACCTCCTTCGCGGAACGGGGCTGCGCGGCATTACGGGCATGAAGCCGGTGTCCAATGTCCCGGTGTCGCAGCAGAGCCTGGATGGCGTCCGTCTGGTGCGCCCGCTTCTGGCTTTCTCGCGCGACCGGATCAATGCCTTCGTCAATGAATGCCATGCGGAGTACCATGACGACCGGACCAATGCCGAAACCATATATAAGCGCAACAAAATCAGGCACTTGGTGTTCCCCGTGTTCGAGAGTCTGAATCCTTCGTTCCTCAAGACCTTCGGGCGCGAGATGCGGGCTTTCGCCCAGGAAAATGCTATCGCCGAGGATTATTTCAATGCTGCCAAACCGCGTGTGTGCGCAATGCCCGAGGCGGGGGAGTGCCTGAGGGTCAATGTTTCCGCTCTCAGAAAAGAAACTCATTGGGAATATATACTTTACCGTCTGCTGGAACCGTTCGGATTCCGTTCGGCGACATTGGATCCTGTCATGTCGCTTCTGAACAGTGACGGGACATTTTCCGGAAAGGAATTCATTGCCCAGGGCTATAGGATATTGACGGCCGGTGATTTCTTCATTGTCAAGAAATCGGATATCGGCGGTAGGCGCGGACGGATTTCAGGGCTGCCGCAAGTGATTGAGAGTGAGGTTTGTATGACGGTGGAAGGGGAGTCGTTGTATTCTTTCCGGAATTGCCGGCTGAAGGTGTCGTTGAGGTCTGCGGAGGGTGATGCTTCTGCCGTGGCACGTCGTCTTGCAGCGTCATCCGTATTGGCGGCCGATGCGGAGAAATTGAAGTTCCCTTTCCTTATAAGAGGCTGGAATTCAGGTGATTGGATGCGGCCTATCGGCACTGGCGGCAAGAAGAAGCTGAGCGATATCTTTTCAGATATGAAACTGAATGTGGATGAGAAGGATGAGGCGGTAGTGATCGTGTGCCCCGGCATTGACGGAAAAAATACTGCCGGAGAACATGTCGCAGCGGTTTGCGGCTATGCTTCCGGCAGATTCTATTGTCGTGTGGATGAGGCAGTCAAAGCGACATCCGGGACTTCCTGTCTGGTTTGTCTGGAGTTTATTTAATCTCCATTATATAAGGCATCCTTGCGTAAATTCTTTCGGAGGAATTCCAGTTCCAGTCCTTGTAGGCTTTCTCTACCGGTGCGAACGGTGTTCCTGCCATCACGCTTGATGTGCCTGAAAGCGACTCCATTATCATTTCGAGAAGAGTCTGTGGCTTAGGATAACATGCTATGCTCCAGTCAGCAAGGTCGCCGTCTCCCTGTGTGCCTGCGGCGTAAGATACTGCGTCATAGAGCGAACCGATTTCATCCACGAGTCCGATTTTCAATGCATCTGAACCTGTCCAGACACGGCCTTGTGCGATCTTGTCAATCTCTTCCGTGCTCATGCCGCGTCCTTCAGAAACATTGGCGAGGAATGCGTCATAAATGTCATTGACGGATTTCTGCATGTATGCAACTTCCTGTGCGTCAAGCGGTCTGATGAGGGAGAACATGTCGCTGTGGCGGCTTGACCCTACCGAGGTGACATTGACCTTCAAGATGTCTTTCGCTGTCTTGCTGAGATCCGGAATCATGCTGAATACTCCGATGGAGCCGGTCAATGTGGACGGGTCGGAGTAAATCTTGTCGCAGCTGTTGGAAATCCAGTAACCGCCTGATGCAGCGTAACTTCCATAAGATGCAATGACCGGTTTCTCTTTGCGGAGCAGGTCGATTTCGTTCCTTATCTTCTCGGATGCGAGTACGCTTCCGCCTGGCGATGCCACACGGAGGACCACTGCTTTTACGGACGAGTCTGCACGTACATCGGCAATGATTGACGCGAAACGGTCTCCAGCTACTGCCTGTTTGTCTTTTCCGTCCACGATTTCGCCTTCAGCGAAGATGATGGCAATCTTGTTCTTGGCTGCGGAAGGGGTGGTCGTGAGAACTGTCACATAATCCTTGAACGGAATCATCTGGACTTCCTTGAAGCTGTCTTTCACTGCCAGCGCTGCCAGCTTTTCTTTGAGCTCTTCTTTCGTAAGCAGTTCATCTACAAGCGAATATTTCAGGAAATCCTCCGGAGTGCAGAGGCAGAGGTTGTCTATCAGGCTGTCAAGTTTCTCCCTTGTGATATCCCTGCTTTCGCAGATGACTTCAGCGAGATTGGTCCAGATGGAGTTTATCATCTCCTGATTCTGCTCCATGTTCTCGTCGCTAGGCTTGTTCTTTATATACATCTCTCCGGCGGATTTGTATTTGCCGTGGCGGATGAGCTGGACATTGACTCCGAACTTGTCGAGGAGGTCCTTCAGGAAGAACATCTGGGTGCCGACGCCTGTCATCATGCTGGTTCCTCCGCAGTAGCTGCCCATATAGATCTTGTCGGCAGCCGTTGCGAGGTAGTATGCTCCGGTAGTCGGATTTTCGAGGTATGCCACCACTGCCTTGCCGCTTTTCCTGAACTCGGCGATTGCCTGGCGGAGTTCCTCTACCTGGGCGATGCTTGCGCCGAATCCTTCCGGACGGAGGTAGATATATTGTACCGCAGGGTCAGCTGCAGCGGCTTTGATGGACTGTACTGCGTCCCAAAGTCCTATGGATGTGGTTTCGTCTCCCTGGATTACAGCCATCGGGTTCATTTCCTGTGTCTGTTCGGTCATCACCACCTTTCCGAGGTCCATGTTCAGGACGCCGGAACGCGGCATTACAGGTGTGCTGCTTCCAAGTGACGCCAAAGCTCCCGCACAGCTGAAAAACATGACGGAACTCAAAATTCCCATGATGAACAGGCCGCACAGCACGGCCAATGTCATTTTCAAAAATTCTTTCATCTTTGTCGGTTTGTTTTATATTTCATGACCAAAGGTAGAAAAATTATCTCAAAATCAATTAAATGTCGAATGGTTCCAGACAAAGATTTGAATACGATTTCGAACCGATGCTTTGCTTTGCATAGGAATCTCCGGTCGCTTTCTCGGATGTGAACAGCAGGAATTGATAGCTGCTGATTGCCGCATCTGAGTAAGGGCTCGGCGTCATTCTTATAACTCCGTCGATGAATCCCAGTGCTATGCTGTTGCCGCCCCAGTAGATGGACAGTCCGTCAGACAGACCGAGTGTGACATAGTAGTTCTTGTAACGTCCCAGCTGTTGAGGCTCGATGATGATTGAATGACTGTCCGGGTCGTAGTAGCCCTTGATTTCTGGTGTGAAATCGCTGATGTTGGACAATCCGCTGATCATTACGTCGTTGCCTCCCAAACTGTAGATGTCGACGCGGAATGATTCATCTGCAGAGGAAGAACCGCTTGTGTTGTCGACGGTAGCCGTTGCCTTGAATGCGCCGATGAAGTCCTGAAGATTCTTGTTCTTGTCGAAATCGGATGCGACATAGCCTTGGGTCTCGGCAGTCTTTGTGACGAATACCCTGTCCCCGAATTCATTGACCAGACAGATGCAGAGAGTATAGCTTGTGCCTTGCTTCAATGTGTTGAATGCGGTTGCGAAGCCGTCATCGCTCACTAGTTTCTGGAGGAACTCCTCATTGACTTCGTTGCCTTTTTCCCAAGCAAGTTCCTCTGCACTTTTATTCAGGTTCTTGACCATGTAATCAAGAAAATCTGTTCTCATGCACAGGTATTTGAGAGAAGCGACATTGTCGGCCTGCATGTTCCAGAACAACGTCGTATACGGGGAATGGAGTACGTTGGTCTTGTCGTTTTTCCATTCGAACTTGTTGACTTTCGGCGTGTAGCGTCCGTCAGGGTCACATGTGAACCTCTTCATGTAGAGAGATATGGCGGTCGATGTGGAGTCGTATGCCAATGCGACTGCCGTGCAATTGCCGGATTCCACATTCCAGATGTCGGAATTGTCTTCGTACAATGTCACTACAGGAGCACTTCCTGGCTTGTTGCCCGCTTCCAATGCCTTTCTTACCTCTTCCTGTCTGGCAGCGTCTCCGGTTATGTCCCCGCTTACTATCGTTGCCTTGTAGAACTTGGTATATTCATTTTTGCTGAAAGACAGTCTCGGAGCCTTGAATCCCGTATCGGTCGTCTCTATGCCGTCGAATGAAATCTCCACTACCGGCGTCTTGTCTTCGTTGCCGTCGAATGCCAGGGTTTCGGTGCCTTTGGCGAAATAGCCGGAAGAAACGAAATAAATCAGGTAGAACGAGAAATTGCCCTTGCCGTCGTAAGTGCATGGATATGAGCTGTATGCGGATTTGTTGCCTGTGTACTCGGCCATGTCGGACACCTTTACATATTCATTGTAATTTGAATTGTAATAGCCTATCGACTGCGCCGGCACTGTGCACGTGTTGTCTTCGTTGAGAATGAACTTGAAAGACACTCCGCTGGCCCAGTCATTGACTTTGAAGATGTTGGCGCCTACGGCCTTTTCCACTTTCAATCCGCTTGCGTGTCCGGTGTAAAACGCGTTGTATGTGTAGGTGGCTGTCTGCTGCACCTTGTTCCCGCTTTCGTCAGTTCTCAAGTACGGCTCCCAGTCGAGTGCGAAAGACACGGACAGATTTATCTTGTCTGAAAACTGCGTGACGTAGGCGCTCCCTGTTCCGGTTTCTTCCTGACGGTCGCTTATCAATATCGTTGCGCTCAGGGATGATCCGGCAAGGAGCTCACTCAAGTCGACTTCCACGGGAATTGAGACCGCATAACTGCCGTCGGGCAGAGTGACGTTTTCGGGAATGCTGAATGCACCTTCGTCCTCTCCTCTTTTCCGGAGACTGACTGACAGTTCGCCTTTGTTGTCAGGTCGGGCAATCTCTATCTCCAAGGTGCCGGACTTGCTGCCTTGAGGGAACTCCTTGGTCAGGGATGACTGGATGAAGTGGATTTCCTTGGCATCGTCCGTGCCCGGTCTGTAAATGCTGCCTTCCTGTTCTTTGCTGCAGCCTGCAGTGAACAGGGAGGTGGCCAGAATGATTGAAAATATATTTATGTATTTCATTGTCAATATTTCTATCAAGGGTTCTGATCTTCTTCGTTTATGTTCGGGTTTGCGTCCAACTCATCCTTCGGGATGGTCAGCACCCAATCGTAGGTGTCTGCCCTTGTGAGGTCAATTCCGTTTCTTTTCATTGTCGCGATGCATTCCTCGGCGAATCCGTCTTCGCTCCGCCGGTCGATTCCCTGACCGGTGCGGCGTACGTCGAAGATGCGTCCGTATTCACCCCAAAGTTCCACTCTCCTCTGGATCAGTATGTTTTCCAGTAAAGAACCTGTCCATGTCGTCGTGGTAGCTCCAAGATGAGTCCCGGAATAGTTGTAGGCGTTGTACTTCGGATTCCTCTTGGCCATGACCTTGTTCATCAGGTCGCGTGCCTCATCTTGATTGCCAAGCCTCAGGGCTGCTTCTGCCGCCGTAAAGTACATTTCCTCGACTCTCATGTAAATGTAGTCTCCTAGCCAGGATTGTACGTTGGAGAACGCGAATTTCTTGGAGATGTAAGGTGATTCCTTGTCCGTAGGGTCCCACCATCCGAGACGGATGTCGCCTGAACTGATGTGATTGTAGAGCTGCTTGTTGATCAGTTTGGGAGCAGACTTCGCATATGCACCGTCTACATTGTCCATGTGTGTGAAGAATCCTGCGTAGGCTCCGGACTGTTCCGAGGTCTCGATTCCGGCTCCCCACATTACGTTGCCGTAGTTGATGGAATTCATGCCGCCCATGAGTTCGTTCTCGCCTCCGATTTCGTAAGCGCCCTTGTCAATGACTTCAGATGCAGCCTTGTAGGCTCCTTCCCAGTTTCCTTCTGCCAGGCAGACGCGGGACTTGATGCCCAATGCGACATATTTGTTGATGTGGGACTTGTTTCCCTTGTTCATGGCGGCTGCGGCACCCTTTGTCAGACGTACGATGGCGGAATCGATGTCCGAGTCGATCTGTTTGTAGACGACTTCAAGATTTCCCCTGGGCTTTCCTGTGGTACCTATGTTTGTAGGTTCCGTATAGACAGGAACTCCGGGATCGCTCCACCTGTATTTGTCCGTCATAGGGTTGTAAGGTGCCCTGGCGAACCAGGTGGCGAGGTTGAGGTAGGAGAGTGCCCTGATGGCATAGGCCTGTCCCACTACGTATGACACGTCAGCTGAACTGCCTCCCATCGTCTCCTTGGCCGCTATGACGCTGTTGGCGTTGGCTATCCACTTGTAGTTGGCATACCATACGTCGTATGACCTGAATGCGGAAGATGCATATTGGTTCTTGATATTGTATACGTGGTCGTACCAGAACCATCCGTTTCCCTGGGACTGCATGATGAAGTCATCGCCCATCGCCTCTTGGGAGATATTATAGGCGGAGATGCCGAAGCATTGGTGGGCGTTGCCTGTGGTTGACCAGCCGGCTGTCCACATTGACCTGTAGATGCCGTTGATCGAGGAGATGGCGGTGGACGCGTCCTTCATAAGCTCTTCTCCCGAGCCTGAATCTGTCGGATTGAATTCAAGCATGTCTTTGTTGCAGGAAATTGCCGCAATGGAGAGAACTGCAAGAATATATAGTTTCTTTTTCATTGAATATCCTCCTTAGAATTGAATGTCTATTCCGGCGACGATTGCTCTTGACGGTGCGTAGGAATACGACACGCTTCCGGTAAAGTTATACTGAGGGTCCATTCCGTCCAGGTGATTGAACATCATGATGTTGTCTGCTGTGACGAAGAGCCTCAGGGCGCTGACTTCTATTTTTGAAAGCCACTTCTTGGGGAACGTATAGCCTAACGTGATGTTCTTGAAGGCGAAGTACGAGGCATTGATGAGCGCAGAGTCGTTCGCTGGTGAAGACCCTCCGATCTCGACCATCGGGACGTCCGTGACATCTCCGGGCTTCTGCCATCTGCGCAGGACATTCTTGTGCCAGTTGTTGCCGGCATACTGGACATTCATTGTGCCGGAATACAGGCCGTCATAAACTTTTCCTCCGATTGACCAGGTGGTCAGGAAGGAAAAATCGATGTTCTTGAAGATGGTGAAACTTGACCCCAGGCTTCCTGACACGGCAGGCTCGCGGCTGCCCATATAGTACTTGCTGAGTGATGCGAGCGAGACGTTGTCCGTGACATATTCATCGCATTTGACATTGCTTATGGCTCCGGTCTCGTCCACGCCTCTCTTCCAATATGCATAGTAGAGCTGCTTTCCTGTGGCAGGATCGACTCCAGCTGTCTTGGAAAGGTAGAAAGTGTAGATAGGTTTGCCGACTTCGATTACTGATGCACCGGAACTGATGAAATCTTGGGACGATGTGAGGCTGGTGACCTTGTTGCGGTTCAGCGAAGCCATCACGGTGGCATCCCATCTGAAGTCAGGTTTGTCGATAATGTTCACTCTTCCGGAAAACTCGAATCCCTGGTTCCTCATTGAACCGACATTGGCATCATAGCTGGTAAATCCGGTCGAAATGGCGAGAGGATTTGCCAGAAGCATGTCTCTGGTGTGCCGGTTGTAATACTCGGCGCTGAAAGTTAGTTTTCCTCCGAAGAGGGAAGCTTCGATTCCTGCGTTGAGGTTGCCGTTCTTTTCCCATGTTATGGCCTTGTTTTCAAGCTTGGATGCGAATGCTCCAGCCTCGCTTCCGTTTGCCCAGGTGTAGTCGTAAAGGCCCTGCCATGCGTAGTAGGTTCCGATGTTGTCGTTGCCTTGTACGCCATAGGAAGCCTTTACGGTCAGGTTGTTGAGCCAGGAAGAAGAACCTTCCATGAACTTTTCCTGTGACAGCCTCCAGGATGCACCGACTGACCAGAAATTGCCCCAACGTCCTGTCTTGTAGAATCTTGAAGAACCGTCGGTACGCCAGCTGGCGTCGAAGTAGTAGCGATCCTTGAACCCGTAGTTCAGCCTGGTGAACCAGGACTCGATGGCATAGTTGTTCGAGTAGCTGGAATTGCCGGAAGTCGTCACTGCCGGGTCAAGTTCATCGATTCCGTCCATGATGCCTGTCTTTTCACCCTGCGCGTAGTTGAATTTGTAGCGATAGTACTCGTGACCCAACAGGACCTTGATGTCGTGCTCGGAAAACGAGCGGTCGTAGTTCACGATCTGGTTGAAAGTATAGCTGAGGGTCCTGGTGTTGGTCTTGCTCAACCGGCCTCCCTGGTCGGCTGCATTGCCGTGGTACTTGTCGTTGGTGAGAGTACGCTGGTAATCATTGAAATCTGTTCCGAGATTGGCGGTCAGTCTCAATCCGTAGAGAAGAGCGTCTTTATTTGTCGTACCTAACGTGAGGTAAGATCTCGCAGACAATGTGTTGCGGTAGTAATAGGCCTTGTTGTTGTAGAGCTCGGCCTTGGAGTTGAACCCTTGGGCTGTAGGACGGTTTGCATAACCGTTGTCATCTTCGTCACCATATTCATACTGAAGGTTTCCATCCTGGTCCAGGACATTGTTTCCATCCATGTCCTTCAGGTAGACAGGATATACCGGAGCCATGAACTGTGCCGTGTACCAGACGTTTGATACGGAAGCACCAGAGAAGTTCTGGTAGTCTGCCTTTGTGTGCGAGTAGTTGGCGCTCATGCCGATCTTTATCCATGAATTGGCCTGTGAGTCCACATTGACCCTTCCCGTATAGCGGTTGAAGTCAGTGTTGCGGAGTATGCCGTTCTCCTTGTAGTAGCCCATTGAAACGAGATAATTGATCTTTTCGGTCGCTCCGTTGACAGAGATGATATGCTCTGTCCGGAGGGCGGCGTTGTTGCTGATTTCATCCATCCAGTTTTCGTTCCATGCAGCTGCGGCGTCATCTTTTATCTTGCCGGTGCTTTGGTCGACGAGGGTTTCCCACGTGTAATTCTTGTATGGGTTGTAGTATTCTGGATTCTTCAGTCCACCGATGGTCTGGCCGAGATTGGCGGCAGCGTAGGCGCTGGCACCCTCGAAATCCATTCCTGTACTGTATTTGGCGCTGTTCCTGAGGGACTCGTAGGTCAATTCGATGAAGTCGTCCATTCCGACGAGATCGTAGCGTTTGAGAGACCGGGATGCAATGCCTGCGCTGCCCTTGTAACTGACAACGGAACGTTCTCCGCTGCCCTTCTTGGTAGTGATGACAATTACTCCGTTTGCGCCCCTCGCTCCGTACAATGCGCCTGCCGATGCGTCTTTCAGGACGGTAAGAGACTCTATGTCAGCCGGGTTGATGGCGCTTAAAGAGCCGTCGTAAGGAATTCCGTCCACTACGTACAGAGGTGTGGAGACCGCATTCACTGATCCGATTCCTCGAATCATGATTGATGCGCCCTCACCAGGTTGTCCGCCGCCGGATGTGACCTGCAGTCCGGCCACCGTTCCCTCAATGGATTTGGTGATGTTGCCTGTAACCCTCTTTTGGAGTTCGTCGCCTTTTACGACAGATGCCGATCCGGTGAAGCTGCTTTTCTTTGCGGTTCCGTATGCGACGACCATGACCTCTCCCAGTTCATCTTCGATGATATCCTCCTGAAGAATCACATCGATCACGGACTTCCCGGCCACGTGTACTTTTTGGGTCACATAGCCGATGCTTGAGAATGTGAGGGTGGCGTCCGAAGGAATGTCCGGGATCGACCATGTTCCGTCAGCACCTGTGACAGTACCTGTCGCTGTCCCCTCTATGAAGACACCGACTCCTACCAGAGGAGCATTGCCGCTGTCCGTGACTTTTCCTTTTACGCTGAGGTCCTGGGCTTGTACAGCCGGAACGCAGAGACAGGCCGTCAGAACTGCGGTGAATATTCTCATTATGCTATTTTTCATAATTTGTTCCGAGTATGTTAATATTGTGGATTATGGTCCATAGGTCGTCTGCAGCTGTTGGTGTATCCATGACTGGAATCGACTCCACTCCGTCAAGCCTCAGGCCGACCGGGCTTGCTTCTGCCTTCTCGGCGAGATTTCTGAAAACCACGGAGTTCCTTGCTCTTGCAGACTTTGTCCCTGCTTCCGCTGTGGTCGTCACTGAGGCGTGCTTGGTGATCTTGTCTCCAGCCTTGTTGACGACAGTCGCCATTACGGTATAGGATGTCTTAGGTTCTACATCTACGACAAGTGCAAGGCCGTTTCCGTTGATGTATTCCAAGTAAGACTCCTTTAATTCTGTGCCTTTGTCGGCGATCAGGGCAGGGTAGGATGATTCCTGAACATCAGCCAGAACAGATGTCTTGACGATTACCAGTTTTCCTGATTCTATGCCTACACCCTTGAGGACGCATGCCATTTTGCTGGATGTCGGACCATATTTCTCGTTGACCAGAGCCGCTATCGAGAACCATGTGTAGGCCTCGCTTGTCGTCTTGGTCGTGATCGAATTTACTGTCAGTTCCTCTGCTCCGGCCGCGGATGTGGCAAGGGCGGACATTGTGTATGAGACGCCCGGGTTGCACGGCGTCACCGAATTGTATCCGTTGGATGAATTCACAAGCTCCAGATAGTTCGGCTTGACTGCGTAACTGTATGAAGTGTCCTTCAGGAAAGTCTTGACGGCTTCCTTGTCATAAGGGTCGCTGAAGACCTTGTTGAATGTGCTGGTAGGAAGGAGCCTGTAGCGGATGCTCTGCACATCACTGCCTTTCCATGTCGTCCACACGGAGTTGGTCCATCCGTAGCCGGTTATGCCGAGATAAGAATTGGTGATGAAGAAGTTCTGTCGGAACCAGTCTGCTCCTCCGTAGTTAGGGCCGGCGGACCAGCCTGTTGCCGTCGTGGTGACCCGTTTCGTGAAGAGACCGGTCGTGACATTGCCGTCATAGTCCATTCCGAAAGCGATGATGTCGTAGCTCATCTGTGAAGTCAGACGGGAAACGCTCAGGGTGTTCGTGCCGACCTTGAGGACGGAAGCCATGGCGAGCCGGATGCTGATGCCCTTGCTCTTGGCATATTCGACAATCGCATTCTTGTAGCGCTCGATCACCGTTGCCTCGTCATATTGCATAAGTGTCGAGGATGAGACTACATCGTAGTAGTATGTTGCGTCAGGGGTTGCGTAGACATTGAAAACGACTGCGTCAGCAAGAACATTTTCAGGAACTATCAGCAGTGGAGGCACGTCATCCGATGCTGTCTTGAAATTTGCCTGTGCCGCATCTGACTGGGTCCTGCCGCTGTTGTCTGCTGCAACAGCCTTGACGGTGAACGTGTACTCTTTCCCCTTTTCCAGATTGGAGAGGGATACCTTGTTCTCAGTTGTAGAGCCCTTGATGTCTCCTACCGTATACTCATATTTGACGGCGCCGGGGATTATGCTCCAGCTGATGATTGTCTTGGAGGCATATGTGCTTCCGATAGTGATTTCGGGCTTGTCCAGAGGGCTCACTGCTGAAGTGTGCACGTGGATGTACACGGGTTCGGACTCGGAAAGACCGCTGTCCTTGCCGGGCACGGCCTTGATTGTCACGACATATTCATTGGACGCCTCCAATTCATTGAACTTGATGAAGAGTGCATCGGTCGTATCCGCTTCCGCACCGTCAAGTGAGTAGGCATAGCCCTCAGCTCCATATACTTTTGCCCAGTCGACGCGGAATCCGGATACGGTAACCTCGCTGACTTTGGGTTCCGGAGTCTTAAGCATTGCACCGGAATTGTCGCCCTTGGTTTCCGGACTGCATCCGTATGCCAGGGATAGAACCGATGTTGCGACCGCTAATGCGGCGGCTTTTATCATTTTTGAAGTCATAATCATTCAACAGTCACATTTATTGTTCTGACGGACTGGTTGCCGTCGGTGATTCTGATAACGGTACTGCCCTTGGATATTCCCTTGATGGTCAAGATGCTGTCCTTGAGGCTGATTTCGATTATCCCCTGTGTGGTCAATGAGTATGTCAGCACATCTGTCTTGTAGAAATAATCGGAAAGGTCTACACTTGTCTCGCTGCCGTTGCCGACTGTCACGTCCGGGATCGCCTTCACTTTCTTGACTGCGAGAAGCAGCTGGTACGTGTCCAGTGATCCTGCGCCCATGTTTCCGAAATATGGCGTTTCGCAGAACGGATCTACCGGGGTGACACTCGACAGCAGCGCTTCCTTGAGCATCTCGCATGTAAGTCCTTTCTTCTTTTCCGTTCCGTAGTACCAGCTGACGGCTAGAGCGCAGGCTCCAGAGACATGTGGACATGCCATTGACGTTCCGTTGATTCCCTCGTAGGCCGAGCCGCCGTCCTCCGAAACGCTGGTGCTGTATACTCCTCCGTAGGTGGAGTTGAGTGACAGGTCTCCGCCCGGAGCGGAAATGCTTACCCATTTGCCGTAATTCGTAAAATACGATGGGGTCCCGAGCCAGGAGGTTGCTGCCACGCTGATTACCGACTTGTCGGAAGCCGGGTAGCAGATTTCATCCGAAGTGTCGTTTCCTGCCGCGAAGATTACGATTCCTCCTGCCATAGGGCCTTCCTGATTGCCGTTCTCATCCAGTCCGGCGTACTTGACGAAATAGTGTATGGCGTCGGCAAGGGCGGAGTAATTGCCTCTGGTCCAGTCGTTCTCTGAAATGGCGCCGGCTGTGTAGCCCCAGCTGTTCTGGCAAATTACGGCACCATTGTCGGCGGCATATTTGATGGCGCGTACCTGGGCGCCCAGACCACCTCCTGAATTGCCGGATTCGGACGTTCCCAAAGTCTCGCAGGACATTATCCGGACACCGTCACCATTGCCTGAGCCTCCGGCAATGCCGTTTACTCCTATGCCATTGTTGTTCACTGCTGCAATGGTGCCTGCGACGTGCGTTCCGTGCATGTTCTCGGACGAGAACGTAAGATTGCCGTTATTGTCGGTGAAATTGTAACCGTTGACATCATCGATGTAGCCGTTGCCGTCATCATCAATTCCGTTTCCAGGTATTTCTCCTTTGTTTGTCCACATGTTCGCCGCCAAGTCTTCGTGGTCGTATTTGACACCTTGGTCGACCACGGCTACGACGACATCGGGATTTCCTGTGCATAGCTGCCATGCTGCATAGACGTCTGCATCGGCGCCCGCGACTGTAGAGTTGGCGTAGACATTGCCCGTATTGTTGTAATGCCACTGCATCCTTTGTGAGCGGACGCTTTCATTGAAAGGAAAAGGAACGTTCCTCGCTGATGAATACGACTTCGTTCCGGTGAAATCTTCCTCTCCGGTTGTCGTGGCCTTGGAATATGCAGCTGCCGCGGTCGGGAGAGAATACTCGATTACCTCCACGCCGTCGCATCCGGACAGCATCTCTGCCACCTCCTTCGCAGGAATCGTCTCGTCGTACTTGGCGATGAACCACCTGTCCAATCCTTCTTTTCTTGTCCTTGCTTCGAATCGTCCGCAAGGCGGAAACATGCGCTCGAAACTGACAGAACCGACATCCATCAAAACCCTGTCGATCTGTGTGTTGCCTGAGGTGACGCCTCCGCTTTTTGTTGCCGTCCCGTCATTGGCGCCCGGCTTCATCTTTATGATTATCTCGCCTTGGATTGCTGTCTCCGGTGAAAATACGACGACAGGCCTGCCGTCTGCCGACTCAGGCCCATTGTCATCATTTCCGCCGATTCCGCTGCATCCCGCCAGCATTATCGCCAGCGGAACGAGTCTTAAGAATCTGTCTTTCATCATTGATTATAAAAAATTACTCTTTCACGCATCTTACCTGACCGCAGAACACTTGTGACCTTGTTTCGTATGTCGCCCAGTAGCCGTTGAATACTGCTACGTGATATGCACAACTCTGGTTTGTGTCCTCTGGATCATAAGCCCTTTCCTGGCTCGTCAGGTAGAATGTCTGTCCGCTGGCATAGTTGTAAGGAGTTGTTCCTTCAGGAGAATACGTTGACGGATAGATGTTTCCGACCATAGGGTAGAAATCTCCAGTTTGTTTCCACACGCGTCCGCAACCTTTCTCGACGTTCCATAAATACTTGCTGCTGGTTCCGTTCTCGTCATATTCGCTATGCTTTCCGCCGGTCTTGATGCTCTCGTCGCCGGCAGCCGTGCCCCACATGTTCTTGACAGGAACCTTGTAGCCTGCCGGGCATGGGTCGAAAATGGTCTTCTCCTCTCCCCAAAGCCCAGGCTCTACACTATCCTTGTCGCTTGTGTTGATGTACCAGGAATAGCTTGTCGAATAATAGCCTACGAGAAATCTCATCGGATGCTCCGAAGCGAACGGGATATTGCCCGGCGCTGAAAATGTTGCTTTTCCTTTATACTTTGAATCAATTTCCCATTTCCCGCTTCCGTTTCCGATTTCAAGATTCGGCTTGTTCCATTCGGGATCGTTGCTGCAGTACTCCTTGGAATTGTCGTAGTCTGTTATTCCGCTGTAGTCCCTGTAAGGGGAGCGTGACGGAATGAACGGATCCTTTCTGCCCATCTGATAGAGCATTCCCCTGTTGTTGATGTCCATCGGAATGTTGTTGAGGGCTCCAAGATTACGGTCCATAATCTGCGCGATGACATTGCCTTCAGGGCCGATGTGGTCGTGGGTGGTAATCTCGTTGTCTGTCACCCAGATGTGCCAGCTCCAGAGGACTTTGCCTGTGGCATTCTTTATGGCTATGAGGGCGTTTCCCTCGCTCCTTCCTGTCGAGAATGAGATGTACCCGTTGCCATATGCCGGGGTTCCGTCAATGATTTCGTATGACATTGTGCGGTCGCCGTCATTTCTGGCTTCCCAGAGCAGTTCTGCATAGGCGGCATCCTTTATTCCGACTCCTTCACTTTCGATATATTTGCTCTTGCCGTCCTTGCCTCCATTGCCTTTTATGTCAGCGCGGATTTTGTACGAACCGTTTGTGTTGGCTACATAGCAGTTCGCGGTTCCTGCAGCACTGAGGTCTGTGGCTCCGTCTGCCCTTTGAGTGACCGTAAGCGAAACTTCCTTGGTTTCGTCGCCTCTTACAGCTGTGACCGTGATATCGTCGGTCCTTACCGGACCCTTGTTTGGCTTGGCCTCGACCAAGAGGCAGCTGTCAGCATCGACAATGACCTCGAACCACTCTCCCGACCGGGTCGCGTAACTCCAGCTCTCGGCGTTGGTCGCTATGGTGATGACAGACTTTCCGCCTTCTTTGTCGAACACGATCTTAGGATCGGAAGACTGGACGTACAGCGGAGCCTGATAAGTATCGGGATCGACCTTTTTGGTCTCCACGCAGCCGGCGGCAATACCGGCGGCCAGAATCATTGTTATGATATAATTGTGTTTCATATTCTTAATCGTTTGGAAAATTACTCATCAGTCTTGCATGGGTCCGGAATCTTGTCATAATCAGTGAGTTTCGTGCATCCTTTAAACATTGCCTTGAGGTTCTTCAGGTATGCGAATCCGGTAATGGCCGTCGCTTCGGAGGTCCTTTCGTAGAGGTGGTACTTCACGCCGTTCACTTCGGTGTATGGCGACTCTCCCGTCAGTGCGACGCAGCCGTCGAATGTGAAGGTTGCGCTCGTCAATGCCTTGAAGTTGTCGAAAATTCCTACGTTCACAGACTCAAGGGCAGAGCATCCCTGGAACAGGTTGTTGATATACCTTACTTTTTCAGGATTCAGGAAAATGTTGCCTCCCAATGTCTTGAGGGATGTGCATCCCTTGAATATGCCATTGATTGAGGTGGCCCCATTCGCACAATTGAATATTTCAGAACCGACTTTCTCCAAACTTGTGCATCCCTGGAATGCGTAATTGTAGTTGCTGACCATGCTGTTGTTCTTGAACAGGCCGGACGGCACTTCCTTGAGTCCGGTGCAGTCCTGGAATATGCTTGACATGTTTCCTGCCTTTGCATTGATGCCGCTGAACGCGTCAGCAGCGATGTCGGTAAGAGACGAGCATCCGGAGAACATTGAAGTCAATGTCTTTGTCTTCGTTGTCGTCCCGAACAGGCCGGCAGGCACTTTCTGGAGAGCCGTGCAGTTTTGGAAGCAACTCAGTACGGTGGTTGCATTGATATTATGGGCGAAAAGCCTTTCCGGTATTGTCGTCAGGGCTGTGCATCCGTTGAAAGTCTTGCTGAATGAATCCGCTCCGGTGAGCCCGTCGAAGAATCCTGCAGGAATCGCACTCAGAGCTGAACATCCCTCGAAAGCAGACTCAAGACTGATCTTGCTGGTGTTTGTTCCGAAGATGTTGCCCACGGATGAGAGATTCGTGCAACCCTTGAATGCCATCTTGTAAGATGTTACCTTGCCGTTGTTGACGAACAGCCCGTCAGGAAGACTTGTCAATGACGAGCATCCGCTGAATGCGCTTTCGAAGCTCGTCACGGAGACGTTTTTCGTGAACAGACCTCCAGGAAGGCTTGACAATGCGGTGCAGCCGTTGAATGCATTCTTGAAAGTCGTCACCAGAGTGTTGCTTGCGAACAATCCGGATGGAACAGATACGATGCCGGAAGAAGAAAATACGTCACTTGTCGTCTTCAGTCCGGTCATTGAGGCGAAGATACCCTCCGGGACGCTTTTGAGATTTGCGCAATTGCTGAACAGTCCGCTGATATTCGTTATGTTCACCGCGCCGGCGAAAGCGTTTTCGGAAACCTTGCTGAGCTTCGTGCAGCCATTGAACAGATTGCTGATGGAGGTACATGCGTCGCAGCCTTCGAGCAGGTTGTCGCCTATTTCCTCAATGCTGGTGCAATCCTTGAAAATGCCGGAAAATGAACTGAGCTTCGACAATCCCTTGAAAACTCCGGCTGGAATTGACTTGAGAGAGGTGCATCCGCTAAATGCATTGCTCAAGTTGGTCACATTCGTAGCATCTTTGAACAGTCCTGAAGGAATGCTTTCCAATGAGGAGCATCCATTGAAGATGTTTTCTATGTTCGTGATTTCCGTGAAGCCGTCAAGAAGCCCGGCAGGGATTTCCTTCAGGGATGAGCAGTCGTTGAAGACCATTCTCATTCCATTGCCTCTCTTTCCATAGACAACACCTTGTGAACCTGAATTCTTGAAAAGGTCGGCAGGTATGCTTTGGAGTTCCGTGCATCCGCTGAAACATGACATGAATGTGTCGACAGAACTGCATCCTTTGAATACGTCAGCCGGAATTGATTTGATTTTTGTTCCCGAAAATGTCTGCTGGAAGTTCTCGCATTTTGAGTTGTTGGCGAAGAGTCCGGCAGGTATCTCGGTCAGGCCTGTGTTGGTGAACGCCATTCTGAAAGTCTCGCAATCTTTCTGGTTACGGAAGATTCCTGCCGGAATTGTCGCAAGTGCTTCATCGTAGGAGAATATTGCATTCAACGTGGTGATCTTAGGGTTGTTGGCGAACAAATCCTTATCTACGGATTTCAGTTTGGACATGCCTGAGAATGTTGAACTGCAATCCGTGAGCTCCGGATTCTTGGAAAAGAGGTCCTTGTCGATGCTTTCCACTTCCTTGCAGAAACTGAATGCGGAGCCTGCATCTGAAAGTTTCGGGCAGTTGAAGAACAGTTGGCCAGGAATGACCTTGATGGAATCACACGAATAGAACATGCTGTTTACGCTTTCAGTTTCGGCGGCATTGGCAAGAAGTCCTTCCGGAATGGTCTTCAGAGCGCTGCAGTTGCTGAAAGCAGACTCGAATGACGTGACCTTCGAGAAGGCTTTCATGTCGTCTTCAGGGATGCTTGTCAGATAGCTGCATCCATCGAATGCGGATTCCATAGAGGTCAGTTCAAACTTTCCCCAGTTGTAGATCTGCTCGATCTGGGATTTCTGGTCGTGTGACAGTGAGTTTACGCTGAATGCGCTTGTCTGTCCTTTCACGGAAACGACGAAATAGCCGGTGTCGGCATATTCGTGGGTCGGATTGTCGGCAGTGAACTTCTCGGCGTCCGAGCCGTCTCCCCAGTCTACAGTGATGTCCGTCACGCCTTCGACAGGAAGCATCGACGTGCTGTTGGCTTTCGTTACATGAAGGCCGAGTATGAATGCTTCTTTGTCGATTCCCGGCTGAGAAATCGTTATCACCTCGGAATCGTTGTTCTCCTTGCCGTCTCCGGTCTTTACTGTGATTTTGGCTGTTCTGGTTTCGGCGTTCGGGTTGGCGGTAGGGGTGAATTTGAATCCTTTGCCTGTCTTTTCTACCTTCAGCCATCCGTCATCGTTGCCGGAAACCGAATACTCCCAGTCGAAATTCGCCTGGATCTCCACTTCTCTGGCATCGTCGGAGAACGGTGTCACAGGAACTGTGAGGACGGAAGATTCGATGTGCGCGGCCCTGTCCTGGAGTACGTCGATGGTTTCGGAAACAAGCTTTTCACCTGTTCCGGCCTTGATTGTGAAACTTACATTCCTGTCGGTATACTCCTCGTTCTGATAGGCGCTGATCTTGACGGTGTTGCCTTCTCTGGTGACGAGCATCCATTCGCATCCGGAAGTCTCGAATATCCAGTCCGGGTCTGTCGACGTTACATCGAATGATGCTGAAAGCTCACCTTTGGCTGCAAGATGGAAATTGTTCTCTGATGCGACGATTTCCGGGGTCCCGTATGCATTCTGTGTGGCCCCGATGGTGGCGATCTTGTTTCCGGCTTTGATGGTCACCGTGGCTGACAGTTTTTTGTCGACCTGGTTGGCTGCACAGGAAAGTGTCAGCTGGCTGGTCTCCTTGTCCGCCTCTCCTTTGACGAAAGAGTCGCCTTTAACCTCGAATGTCCAGTCTGCATTCGTGTTGACATTGACTACAACCTTTCCTCCAAGGCTCTTGAACGCTATGTCGGCGTTTGTTCCATCCTGGGCCGTGAAAAGAGTGTTTCTCGATTCGACGGACAGCACGGTGTTCGCTTCTGCCCCGTTCTCTCCCGGAACAGGATTCTGGTAGTTGATCGTCTCCTTGGTGCAAGCGCAGAATGAGATGGCCAACAATGTGGAGAATATTATCTTTTTCATTGTCTATAGTCTTGAAATGATTATCCCTGTGTTTGTTTCTCGGCTTTCACGAAGTGCATCTTGCCATCGGCATAGTACACGTCGCTGAGCATGGCCATATTCTGGCTGGCGCCGATTCTGACAATGAGCCCGAGAGACCCGTATGCTTCATCGAATCCATCCAGAAGAATCGCATGGCAATTCTCGTCCTTTCCGTCTGTGGCGGTCCCGATAGTGCCATAGATGATGCCTGTTTCGAATTTTCTTTCGGTGATGTTCGGCTGTACCATATAATAGTAGTAAGTCTCTCCTGATGTCTCTATGGTTCTTGTCATGCAAAGCGAGCCTAGCGTAAGCACCATCTTCTTGGAGTCCTTGTCATAGGACGCCTCATATTCGGTGCCATCCACGAACAGATTTTTGATAGTGAATGACTTGCCGTACTCTTTCTGCTCGATTGTACAGTATGAGCCTATACCTGGAACATTTACTGCGTTGCCGCCATAGTACCAGCGCTCGGCGTAGAGTCCATAATTGCCAAGCATCTGGAAATAAGGATTTTCCTCGCGGGAAATCTGTGCGATTTTGATTTCTTTGCTTTCAGACTTGTCTCCTACAGTTGCGGTGACCGTGACGGTGGCATCGCGGTGCGTTTCGCCATTGGCTGTTGCCGTAACGCTGACAAGAGAGCCGTCCATGCTGGCGGTCAGCCATGATGCGCTGGATTCGACCTTCCATGCTGCATTTGTCTCCACTGTAAACTTGAAACTGTCTCCTTCGGAGTCGAGTTCAATGCTTTCCGGGCCATTGATTTTCAGGGATAGAACGGCTCCTGACCATGATTGCGAAATCAGGATTTCCTTTTTCTCCGTTGCTGATTCCAGTGTTACAGATGACTTTCTGGAATCACCTGTTTCATTTGCAGAGACAGTGATGGTGACTTTGTCTTCATCATCCGTGGTCTTGATCCAGGATTGATCGGATACGGATGAGTGCCACTCTGACGGGCATGCGACCGAGATGGTTGCGACGCCTCCCTCTTTAGGAAATGCCACTTTGTCCTGAGAAATGATGAGGACGTCAGCGATTTCCTCCTTTGTCTCCTCGCTGCAGGCTGAAAGTGCCAATAGCGGAAGCGCTAGCATTGCAAGCAGTTTTCTCATTGTAATATTTTTTAATTGATTGTTGATTGTGAGTAAGCGTTAAAAAAGTTGGTAAAGATTTGCAAAGGATTTTCGAGGATAGATTTCTTTTCGAAGATGGAGTATACTGGACGTACACGACTGATGAGAAAAAGAATATAGACCGAAAAGACTAGTAAAGATTACCGAGTTGTTTTTAATGGATTACTAAGATTAAGAAACCGGAAAACGGTTTTATTGTTGCGTTCGTGAAGAATGTCATGAGGATATGCGTCTGATGACAACTTTTTGGATATAAAATGCTTTCATTTTGTTATTTGGTCGTTTTGTCTTCTCTTCCAAATATAGAAAAATATACCTTACAATGTTACTTTTTTGTGAAAAATGTTGTTACAATTACTCAAGTTTCGTCCCCGTTGTCCATGAGGAGGTTACATGCCAAATAGTTATTTGCTTCTCCAAGTTGGTTTCGAATTGTCACTTCAATGATTGCCGAATGTCACTATTTATTATTAATTTTGCAAGATATGAAACCGGCCTTGCCTTGCCTTGCGTGAGGCGTGGGGCGTAAATTTATTTATATGGCACAGAAACCGTCTATACCTAAGGGGACAAGAGACTTCGGCCAGGAGGAAATGGCCGCCAGAAACTACATATTCGACACAATCCGTTCTGTCTACAGGACTTACGGATATGTTCAGATCGAAACTCCTGCTATGGAGAACCTTTCCACCCTTCTCGGAAAATATGGCGACGAGGGCGACAAATTGCTTTTCCGCATACTCAACAGCGGTGATGCGTTCGGTCGCATTGACATTGATAATTACAAGAATGAGGATGGCACGCTGAACAGCGGCAAGATTACCTCCGAAGTGTGCGAAAAGGGCTTGAGGTATGATTTGACGGTTCCTTTCGCGCGCTACGTCGTTCAGCATCAGAACGAAATCGCGTTCCCGTTCAGGCGTTTCCAGATCCAGCCGGTATGGCGCGCTGACCGTCCGCAGAAAGGTCGCTATCGCGAGTTTTATCAATGTGATGCCGACGTTATCGGAAGCAAGTCGCAGCTGAACGAGCTTGAACTCGTGCAGATTGTGGACACCGTATTCACGAAATTCGGTATCAATGTTGCCATAAAGATCAATAACCGTAAGGTGCTCACTGGATTGGCTGAAATCTGCGGCTATCCGGACAAGGTTACGGACATTACCGTGGCCATCGACAAACTGGACAAGATCGGACTGGAGGCCGTGGAAGCGGAGATGATGGAGAAAGGTCTTGACGAGAAGGCAGTTGCGGTAATCGAGCCTATTCTGAAACTGGAAGGCACCACGGATGAGAAGATTGCTGTAATGCGTGGTCTCATGGAAGGCAAATCAGCATCCGGCATTGTTTCGGAGGAAGGTCTCAAGGGTCTCGACGAACTTGCCGAGTTGTTCGGGTTCATTGCCAATGCCGGTGTGATCCAGAAGGTCGAGATGGATCTTTCGCTTGCCCGTGGACTTAATTATTATACAGGTGCGATTTTCGAGGTGAAGGCATTGGACTACGCGATCGGAAGTATTTGCGGCGGAGGACGTTATGACAATCTTACCGGAATTTTCGGGCTGCCAGGAATGTCCGGTGTCGGCATTTCTTTCGGCGCTGACCGTATTTATGATGTGCTGAAGGGCTTGGATAAATTCCCTAAGGGGCTGGCCGGCTCGGCTTCCGTGTTGTTTGCCAATATGGATGCTTCCGTTCTGCCGTATATCGTCCCTGTAGTCAGGACTTTACGTGGGGCCGGAGTGTCATGCGAGATTTATCCTGACCAGACGAAACTCAAGAAGCAGTTCGATTACGCCGAGAAGAAGGGTATTCCTTTCGTGTCGATCAACGGCAGTGACGAGGCCGCTTCCGGCAAGATCAATGTCAAGAATCTTTCGACAGGCGAGCAGATGTCTTTCGCGAAAGATGACATTGACGCGCTCGTGACGTTCATCTGCAAGTAATTAGTATAGATATCAATTATATAACTTAAGTTTCGTATTGCGAAACTCCGCTGTTAAAGACCGCAAGGGCGACGACCCTCGCATTCGCGCTAACGTTCGGCAAGTTTGATAACTTGCGAAACTCGAGTTATATGATTGCCGTTCCCAGGAATACCTCGGTGCGGCAATTGTCGTCAATGTAATTATGGAAAATAAAAATCTCGTCTGGGGATATGCCGCGGGAATCATTACAGGTGTAACCTATGGTCTGAATCCGCTTTTCGCCAAGCCGCTCCTTTCAATGGGAGTCTCGGTGGATACGATGTTGTCCATCCGATATCTGCTGGCCGTCGTTATTCTGGGCGTGTGGCTGCTTTTCCGCCATGAAACTTTCCGGGTGAACAAGGCACAGTTCCTCAGGCTCTGTGTCCTCGGCATTCTGTTCGCATTGAGCAGCATGCTCCTGTTCCAGTCCTATAATTATATACCGGCAGGCCTGGCCACCACCATAGTGTTCCTTTACCCTGTATTGGTGGCATTGATAATGGTATTCCTGAAGGTTTATCCGACGTGGCAGGTCTGGGCGTCGATTTTCATGACGTTCATCGGAGTCGTCATACTCAGCAAGCCATCCGGCAATGTCTCATTGAATCTCAGCGGTTTGCTTCTTGCCGGCGGATCGGCTCTGGCATACGCCATGTACCTCGTGGTCGTGAACCGCAGCCGCCGTCTCCGCACGGTTTCCAGCCACATCCTGACATTCTACGCCCTGGGAATCGGCTCGATCCTTTTCATTATCCACAATGCTATTTCCGGTGGTGAATTTTTCGGCGGAGTCCATGGCTGGTTCTGCTGGATGAATCTCGTAGGTCTGGCCATATTCCCGACATTGGTCTCCCTCCTGACCCTCGCCATGGCCACCAGAATCATCGGCGCGACCAGAACGTCCGTCCTGGGAGTCTTCGAACCTGTCACCGCAATCGCCGTAGGAACCATTTTCTTCGGTGAGTCCATGACACTCAATATCATAGTAGGCGTAATCATAACTCTCATCGCCGTCACCTTCATGGTTGTCACCGGGAAAAAAAGTTAAGCAGTTCCGTGCTTTTGTTCTGGGGAGATGTCGCTGTGTTTGAGCTGTGTTTGAGCTGTGTTTGAGCTGTGTTTGCTTTGCGTGGAGCGTAACCTGGTGAATATTACCGATTTAACCATTTTCAGAGTTGCAGAAGTTACAACTCTGAAAATGGTTAATTGATTATAATACAATAACTTGTGCTCCACGCCTAATGTGTCGTCCTGAAAAAGTTTACCAAAAAAAGTAACTTTTTCAGGACTAGACGCAAATGAACTAGAAATAGTAGCGGAATCCTACTGAAGGTTTGATGCCGAGACTGAACTGTACCGCTGAAGTCGTCGAATAATTATCGGAATCATCGCCCTTAATCTTCAGGTAAGCATAGTCTAGTGTCAAGAGATTTACACTCAGCCCGAGATGAGCTGAAGGTCTGAACTCAAACTGGCCGATGGCGAAATTCATACCGAATCCTGCAACTCCATTTTTCTGAAATTTAGATGAGGAGAGGTCTGACTTATACTGTCCGAAATAACCGCAAATGCCGAATTCCGGTGTGTAATACAGATTGCCGGTTACGTTGAGGTAGTAAGCTATGCTAGGTCCTATAGCAAAAATATTCGTGTTGTCTTTCAGCCACTTGCCATCCTTTTTGCCGGTAGGGGATGACAGCAGTTCGTAACCGAGCCCACAGCTTACTCTCCAGTTGTCGGCAAAGAAATATCCGAATTCTCCGGTCAGATTGAATTCTGTGTCTGATGGCGTGGAGTCACCTTTCACGGTTGTCGAGCCGACAGTAACACTGGTTTTGCTGGACCCGCCAGAAACTCCTAAAATTCCACCTACATACATATCGCCCCTGTTCTGGGCGAAAATTGCGCTGCATGTCATAGCCGCAGCCGCTAACGTAACGATTAACCGTTTCATTTTCATTTATTGCTTTAAAAAGTTCATCTAAAATAGGAATTATTTTGAGAATTGGTATTGTGTTTATAAAAAAATGTATCTTTGAGATGCACTACCTCTACAGACGTTTGCTGAAGTGTTTTTTTTATATCTTTCTTTAATTCTTACTGAAAGAGGTGATTCACAACTATTATTTGTTTCTATGAAAAAGTTGGGCCTGTCAACACGAGAACCCGTCGGGACGCAGCCACGGGCGAATCCGTAACTCGCTGATAATCAAATGCCAATTTTGCAAGAGCGTGGAAACGCAGCCGTTTTTTTGCCACGTTTCCACGCCATGTTTTATAACTCCTTGCAAATCAGTCTCTTGCAGACCCGCAGCGCGGCCGCGTCCCGCCACCGCATCAGGTGGAGGGCCAAGATCTGGTGGAGGAAGGCACATGTCACGGAAAAAACACCGGGAAAGACCATGTGGAGGGAGAAGCCCCGGCGGAGGTGAAACCTCTGGAGGCATGGTCGCCCATGACCTTGTGAATGGGTGTCAGGCGGTAGCCTGACGGGATGAGCGAAGCGAACCTCCAGAGGTTTCACCTCCGCCGGGGCGTGTGAAAGCTAACAGGTTGTGGTGCATAAGTCTTTGATACATAACGAATTATCTATTTTCAGAGTTGGCAAAACAACAACTCTGAAAATAGCGTACTATCTAATATCCAACGATTTACACTCCACACCTAATGTATCGTCCTGTCCGGAAATTAATCACCGTAGAAACCATTTTCTTCGGTGAGTCCCTGACATTCAATATCATAGCAGGCGTAATCATAACTCTCATCGTCGTTACCTTCATGGTCGTCACAGGGAAAAAGTAAAAAAAGTTTAGCAAAAGTTTGCAAAACCAAAAATAATGCTTACCTTTGTAATACAATCACATCGCGGGGTAGAGCAGTTGGTAGCTCGTCGGGCTCATAACCCGGAGGCCGGAGGTTCGAGTCCTTCCCCCGCTACTAGAACACGGATACTGAGAAATCAGCGTCCGTGTTTTCTTATTGTCGCTACAAAACTACCGGAAATTGTGAATTAGTTTGTAATTCATGAAAAGAGTTGTATCTTTGTAGTGCATTATTTAGGTAGTGTATGACAAATAAGAGCAGGCATCCTTTCCCTAAAAGGGGTGTCTGTTTTTTTTAGGTTTACCGAGGGGGTACTTTGCGTAGAGGATATTGTTCGTTCAGTCATACATAAATATACCTAAATAATAATGCGAACAATTAAGTTTCTTGCGATAGTCACCATTGAAGTGGAGATTATCAGGCTTGTCAAGGTACGTGCGTATAAGCGTGTACGTAACGGCAAGATAGAGAAGGTAAGAAGCCACTATAGGGGATATTAGGGTGTCTCCCATGGAATAGCTGAATACCGGATGCCGTAAGGCTGATTTCTGCTTTACCCCTCGGTTTTTTATATGTTTTCCAATCATCACAGCGCGGATATCTCATAGGAGAAGTCTATAACTCGGGCGAAGTCATTGGTGAATTGGTTCGATAAGTTGATTATTTGTTCTACTAGAGCACGGATGCCGAGAAATCAGCGTCCGTGTTTTCTTATTGTCACTACATCACTACCGGAAATTGTGAATTAGTTTGTAATTCATGAATAGAGTTTTCGTCCTATCTAAAACGTTTTCGTGGAACAAAACGCCTCTGCGGATACGTTTGGTTCCGCCTAAAACGTTTATCCGGAACCAAATTTACTAAACGTCGAAAAACGCATGGATTTATCCGCAAAAACCACGTTGTTTGATAAAAAAGGTTATATTTGTCTGATGTAATACACAACTCAAGTTTCTCACAAGCGGAACACCGATGTTGAAGCCCGGCAGGGTGACGGCGAGTCCCTTCCACGAAGGGTGGTAACGTGAAAAAAGTGCGTCGGGCTTACGGCCTTCGAACGAGTGACAGACGTCAAATTTGCGCGAACCTCACAGAATGGCAACTTGCGGAACTTGAATAATATCAAACAATATGAACAACGTTACGAAAATGCTTCTGACATTGGCTTCCGCTGCGGCCGTATCATCTTGCGGAGAGGGCGGGCAAACTGCTGAATTCAAGTACCTTATCGATGAATTTGCTGACGTCAAGATTATGCGTTATCAGATTCCGGGATGGGACAAGCTCAGCCTGAAACAAAAAGAATATGTATATCATCTCAGCGAGGCTGCAAAGTATGGCTGGGATATATATTGGGACCAGAACTGCAAAGACAACCTTGCAGTCAGGAAAGTTCTCCAGAATATTATCGAGAACTACAAAGGCGACCGCACCGCCGAAGAATTCAACCAATTCATGGTATATGCCAAGAGAGTATTCTTCAGCAGCGGCATCCATCATCACTATGCTGAAGACAAATTCTTCCCGGAATGCAGCCAGGAATACTTCCGGTCACTCATGGAAGCATGCGGTGACGGCGAAAAATGCGGAAAGATACTTCCGGTCATCTATTCCCCTGACCTTTATGCACAGAGACGCTCCTCATCCAAGGACGGTGACATCGTAGCACTCTCATCTGTAAACTTCTATGAAGGCGTCACACGAGACGAGGTGGAAAAATATTATGCCGGAATCGTAGACGAAAAAGACCCTGAACCGATCTCTTACGGCTTGAACACCAAGGTCGTAAAGGGCCCGGACGGCGTGATTCGTGAAGAAGCCTGGAAAGTCGGCGGAATATATGGCCCGGCACTCGAAAAGATCTGCGAGGAATTGGAAAAGGCGAAAGCCGTAGCAGAAAATGATGTCCAGAAGAAGGAAATCAGCGAACTTCAGGAATATTACAGGACCGGCGATCTCAAACTCTGGGACAAATATAATATTACATGGGTAAAGGACACGCTCGGCGTAGTGGACTTTACGAACGGATTCGTGGAGGACTACAATGACCCTCTCGGACGCAAGGCGTATTGGGAATCAGTCGTAAACATGAAAGACTCAGCCGCCTCGGCACGTACTGAACTGCTCAGTGCCAATGCCCAATGGTTCGAAGACCATGCTCCGATCGACAGCCGTTTCAAGAAGAAGAGCGTCAAGGGAATATCCGCCAAAGTCATTGATGCCGCGTGCCTTGGAGGCGGCTGCTATCCTGCGACCCCTATCGGAATCAATCTCCCTAATGCCGACTGGATCAGGAAGGAATACGGCTCCAAGTCCGTGACCATCGCCAACATCACACACGCATACGACGCCGCTGCCAATGAATCTCCGAAATCCGTGCTCGAAGAATTCGCATACTCGGAAGAAGAAAAGGCAATGGAGAAGAAATATGGCGCATACGACGATGAAATCCATACGGACCTCCACGAATGCCTCGGACATGGATCAGGCCAGTTGCTGCCGGGTGTTTCCCCTAACGCCATGGGAGAATTCGCATCAGCATTGGAAGAAGCCAGGGCGGACCTCTTCGGCCTCTATTACATTGCGGATCCGAAACTTGTGGAACTCGGCATCCTCTCCGACAAGGACGCGTATAAAGCTCAGTATTCCAACTATATAAGGAACGGACTCATGGTCCAGACGAACCGCATTGAACTCGGACGCCAGATTACCGAGGCCCACATGCAGAACCGTCAGCTCATCGCGATGTGGTGCTACGAGCACGGTCAGAAAGACAATGTCATCGAGAAGAAAGGAAAGAACGGCAAGACCTATTTCGTTGTCAATGATTTCGAGGCATTGAGAGGACTGTTCGGTGAACTTCTCGCTGAAATCCAGAGGATCAAGTCAGAAGGCGATTACGAGGCCGGCAAGAACCTCATCATGCGATATGCGGTCGACATTGACCCTGAACTTCACAAGGAAGTGCTGGACCGTTATGCGGCATTGGGCCTGAAACCTTATGGCGGATTTGTGAATCCTGAAATTGTCCCTGTCGAGAAGGACGGACAAATCGTGGATTACAAGGTGGAATATCCGGACGATTTCCTTGGCCAGATGCTTCACTACTGTCATAAATACAGCGTGTTGTAGCATGCCCTACAATTCGACGAAAGAATATCTCAAAGGTTACAGGACATATCTCCGTGCAGAACGGAGTATGTCCTTAAATACTTATAAATCATATTGTTCCGATGTTCAGGAGATGTTGTCGGCATTGGGCGGCCAATCCGGCCAAGATGCGGATCCCAGATTGGTGACCCGTGACGACATACTCTCTTATCTTGAAACCAGGACATCGGCGGACGATGCCATTTCCAAGCGGACGCAGGCACGCATACTGAGTTCCCTGCGGTCCTTTTTCGGATGGCTCCAGATGGAAGGCGACATCACCGACAACCCGTGTGACGGCATTGACCCTCCGAAAATAGGACGGTATCTGCCTTCGGTCTTGTCGATAGATGAGGTCTTGTCAATAATTGACTCCGTGGACATCACCAAGTGGACCGGATGCCGGGACCGCGCCATACTGGAATTGTTATATGGCTGTGGGCTAAGGGTTTCCGAGGCCTCATCCATAAGAATCTCCGACATCTATATCAATGATTGTTTCGTCAGGATAGTGGGAAAAGGGGACAAGGAAAGGGTAGTCCCGATGGGCGAACCGGCGCGCGACGCCATCCTGAAATATCTGGAAGTCCGACCTGAACCGGCATTGCCGAAATTTGACGATATCCTGTTCCTGAACAAGTCGGGAGGGCAGCTGAGCCGCATATCCATATTCAACATGGTGAAGAAGCAGGCGCTGGAAGCCGGTATCACGAAAGAAATCTCGCCGCATACTTTCAGGCATTCGTTTGCCACACATCTTATAGAAGGAGGGGCTGATTTGAGGGCGGTCCAGGAAATGCTGGGACATGAAAGTATCCTGACCACTGAAATCTATACCCACATTGACAGTACGACTTGGCAGAAAAACATTCTGGAGCATCATCCGATGAAATAAATTACTATATTTGCAGCTATGATGTTTTGCGGGAAATATAGTAAGGGCTCATTGGCCATGTCAGTCGGCAGACTCCTGTCGGCGGTTGTTGCTGCGGCAATGCTCCTGGCAGCTTGCTCGGAAAAAGGCCTTGACACGGAAAATGTCCCCAGACAATTCAAAAACAGAACCGATGCCCCTCGAAGCAGGAAGGTCCTTCTTCTTTATTCTGCCGGGATGATGGACATCAGCAGCTATCTGAAAGAAGATATCCAGGACCTCGAAAGCGGTTATGTTCCGCGGAAAATGGAATCGGCTGATGTCCTGCTGGTTTTTTCCAGACAGCCGATAGACCATTCTTGCACCAAGAGGTCTCCTTCATATCTTTACCGTTTGAGCACGGATGTAGATGACAATCTGGTCCGGGACACGCTTGCGGTCTGGCCCGCGGATTCTGCAGCTGCTTCAGTCGGGATGATGAACGCCGTCCTGACTTATGTACGGGACAAGTTCCCTTCAAGCAGCTACGGGATGATTTTCTCTTCCCATGCCACCGGATGGCTTCCTGCGGAAATCATCGCATCTCCGTCGTCGTCAGGTTCAGTATCATTGTTCAGTGTCGGCACAGATATGAGCGGCTCCAAAGTTACCGACTCCATGGAACTGGAGGACTTCGCAGCGGCGCTGCCGATGAAACTGGACTATCTGATTTTCGATGCATGTCTGATGGGAGGCGTGGAAGCAGCCTATGCCCTCAGGGAAAAATGCAATAATGTCGTATTCGCCCAGACTGAAACCATGGCGGACGGCTTGTGCGATTACAAGACATTGACGCAGAATCTGTTGAAACCGAATGCCCCGGATTTGAAAGGCATGTGTGAGGTGGCGTATGAACATTATATGTCGCTGACGGGCATCAACAAGGCATATACGGTATCTATCATTGATTGTTCCCGTCTTGAACCCCTTGCAGGCATCAGCCGTGAACTGTTTGACAGATACAGGACGCAGATTGCAAACGTCAATCCTTCCAGAGTCCAGGCGTGCTATCACACATATTTTTCCTCCAGTGCCAGAAGGCATTATTTCTATGATATGGAGGACATTCTCTACCAAAGCGGTGTGTCACAGCAAGATATGAGCAGATTCCGTACTGCGCTGGAAGGCTGTGTGGTATATAAGGCTGCGACTCCCAAGTTCTTGACACTCACGATAGACAAGCATTGCGGCCTGAGCATGTACCTTCCGAGCAACGGTACGAACGCACTTGACGAGTTCTATAAGACCCTGTCGTGGAACAAAGCTACAGAACTCGTCAAATAAAGGTGTAAAAGTCTTTTATTCAGCTTTTTCTTCGGCCATCGCCGCATTATAGCACTGGCGGCATAGCGGCTCATAGATATCTTTTTCGCCGAGAACCACCAGTTTATGGCTCTTCGTCAGACGATGCGAATGATTTGCCAGGTTGCCGCACTTCACGCAGATCGCATGGACTTTCTGTACGTCCTCGGCGATCGCCATCAATCCCGGAATCGGCCCGAAAGGCTTGCCCATATAATCCGTGTCCAGGCCGGCGACAATGACGCGCTTTCCGTTGTCCGCGAGCTTCTGCGCCACCTCGACCAGGTCCTCGCCGAAAAACTGCGCCTCATCTATGCCAATGACTTGAGTATCTTCTGCCGCATCCAGCATTTTCTTCGCGTCGGTTATAGGGATGCAAGGAATGCTGTGGAGGTCATGCGACACGACGTCCATGTCAGAATACCGCTTGTCCACTGCCGGTTTGTAGATTTCTATCTTCTGGTTCGCGAACTGTGCGCGCTTGAGTCTTCTAATAAGTTCTTCGGTCTTGCCGGAAAACATTGAGCCGCAGATTACTTCGATGCAGCCTGTCTTTTTGGGATTCTCAGAATACATAATTATCGGTTGAAATGTATTGCGAATTTAACATTTTTCATGCGTATGTGCAACAAGTGTTCTCCAGATTTGAGCAGTCATAAAAACTTTTCTATATTTGCCTCGTCAAAACAACCACAGACTTAAATGGGAAAGATGGCAGGCAGTATATTTGTGAGCGGACTCAAAACTGGCGATGCCGAGGCCTGGCGTTACCTTTTTGTTCGCTATTATGCTGTGTATCTGCGGTTTATTACCAAGATTGTCGGAGATGTGACTTCAGCTGAAGACATCGCCCAGGAAGTCTTTCTCAAACTGTGGAAGAGCCGCGAACGGCTCGATTCTGAAGCGTCGGTGGAAAAACTGCTATATGTGATAGCGCGGAACAGCGCATTCACTTTTCTTCGGGACCGGAAGTCATTTGTTCAGGTGGAAGAGTCCAGAGCCGCAGACGCGACTTTGCTTTCCGTGGAGGAGGAACTGCTTCAGAAAGAACGCAGAAAAATGCTTGATGATGCCGTGAAATCATTGCCGAAACAACGTAAGGCGGTGGTTGATATGAAAATGGGGGGGGTACGAACCGCTCAATATCTGAGGGCCTCAAATTGTCGGAAAAGACTGTTGAGAGACATATCACTTTGGCGCTCAGCGAGCTGAGGACCAAGTTCCGGTCGTAGATTGAATTTTTTCATTTTCTGATTGGGGGATTCTCCTCCTTTCCGAGTTCATTGTATAGTATGAACTCGAATTCAGATAAAAACATAAGTAAATTCCAGGAATTGCTTCTGGAGAATGAGGATAGTCCCCAGTTTGATGTGGTTCTTGGCGAACTGCTCAGGCAGGCTGAGTCTGAAGTTACAGGGAAGGACGTTTCGATGGGCGAGGCGGCTTTCAATGGTTTTGCGAAAAATGTCGGTCTGACAGTCCGCATGAAAGGACATTCTGCATTACGCATTGTCTCGAACATTGCCGCGGCTTTGTTCATCCCGCTGCTGTTCACCTGCCTTTGGCTCTCATTTGGAGCAGGTGGTGAGACGGAGACCGTATGGAATGAGATTTCCACGGCATATGCGGAAAATGCTTCCGTGGAACTATCCGACGGGACATCTGTGAAAATCGGTCCATGCAGCCGCCTGATATATCCGGACAAGTTCTCATCTTCTGAAAGAAAAGTGTTTATCAGTGGAGACGTTCTCTTTGACGTTGCAAAGGATTCTGAGAAGAAATTTGTCGCGGTTTCCGACAATATGGATGTGATAGTCCACGGAACCCGCTTTCACGTGTCCTCTTTTATGGATTCCAAAAATGAGGAGGTCGCGCTTCTCAGCGGTTCAGTAGAACTTTGCATGCACGCCGACGGGACATCCGTAAAGCTCGTTCCCGGCGATATCATACGCTATGACAAGGAAAAAGGGAATGTGAAAAGATTACATTTCGATGTGAATAATTATGAACGGGTTCTGGCAGTAGACGGACTTCAGTTTGTCGATGCCACCCTCTCCGAAATAGTCGGCACGCTTTCACGCCGCTTCAAGGTGGATATCAGCGTGGAGGACAGCATCGCGGGGGAAAAATACTATGCGTCGTTCATTAACGGGGAAAATCTCGATGAGATACTGAATGCGCTCAATGTTGAGAGGCATTTCAGGATTAATCACAGTAATAACAAAATTAAACTAACAGTAAGATGAACCTGAAATCTTTTATCAGGGTACTCGTCGCCTTGCTGACCGCAGTTTTTCTGTCATGTGCACTGGGGTACGCCCAGGACATAACGCTGAATATGCGTGATGTCAAAGTGTCGAGGGTAATCGCTGAAATCCAGTCCCGATATGGATATTCGGTGGTGGTCAAATCGTCAGGAATAGATATGGAGCGGAAGGTCTCTGTATCGCTGAAGGATGTTGACGTTGAAACAGCTGTACGAAAAGTATTTGAAGGGCAGCCGGTGTCTGTCAGCGTAAGCGGACGCACAGTGCTTGTTTCCGAGAGCCGTGTGGCGGAGGAAGACAATGTCGGCAGGCCTGACGAACGCTTCAACTTGAAAGGCAGCGTAAAATCCGATGACGGCGAAGCTTTGGTCGGAGCCGGGATTATGGTCAAGGGACGCCAAGGAGCCGGTACGGTCTCCGACATTGACGGAAAATTCAGTCTTGACGTCGCTTTGAATGAAATTCTCGTCGTTTCGTTTATAGGTTTTACAGACGTAGAGATTCCCGTCAGGAATACGGCTCCGCTCGAAATCGTTCTTTCCCCGGATACGGAATTTCTCACGGAAACCGTGGTCATAGGCTATGGTACCCAGAAGAAAGTAAATCTAACCGGTGCCGTGGCAGTTGTTGACGGAGACAATCTGCGCAACCGCAATGCTGCTTCCGTGGGTGAGATGCTTCAGGGTGCAATGCCTAATGTCATGGTCAAGACTTCCGGACGTGCAGGCGATGGAGCGACAGTGAACATCCGAGGTGTGACCTCAATAGCCTCATCTACCGGACCGCTCATTCTCATTGACGGCGTGGAGGGTGACTTGCGTGACGTGAATCCGAATGATATAGAGTCTATTAGTGTTCTTAAAGATGCTTCGGCATCCGCAGTATATGGAGCGCGTGCCGGTTTCGGTGTCGTGCTCGTGAATACCAAGAACCCGACAGGCGAAAAGATAAAAGTCTCCTACAACGGAAAGTTCACCTTCGGAACAGCCACGGTGTCAACTGATTTCGAGACCAGAGGCTATTACAGTGCATATATCAATGATATGTTCTACCGTACCTATCAGGGTACACCTTACACGACTTACACCGCAGAGGACTACCACGAGCTGTGGATACGTCGTAACGACAAAGTGGAAGATCCGTCCAGACCTTGGGTTGTCGAGAAGGATGGCGTCTATAAATATTACGCCAATTTCGACTGGTACAATTATATGTTCAACAATACCCGTCCGACCCACGACCATAACCTGAGCGTCAGCGGAAGCACGGGAAAGGTGAATTTCCTCGTTTCAGGCAATTTCTATAACCAGACCGGGGCCAAGGCGATAAAGCCGGATCATTATACCCACTATACATTCCGCACTAAAATCGGAGTGAAGGTTACAGATTGGCTCGAACTCACCAACAACACCAACTGGTCAAGCCGCAAGCAGGCGTTCCCAGGAAGTTCCAGTTCTTTCAACCAATACTTCTCAAGTGCCTGGAATCACGCCCTTGCAAGCATTGTCCCGATAAATCCGGACGGCACATATGTTTACTACTCCTCAACAAGCCCTACATACAGAGTAACGGACGGAGTTCACGCAATCGCCGAATACGGCAAGCACGATATGGCGGACAAGAATACAGAGCTCAGGACTACATTCGAGGCCGTGATAAAACCGGTGGAACAGTTTGAGGTAAGAGCCAATTATTCTTACACTGACCTGATGTTTTATGCTTTCAACCGTTTCGTTGATGTCCCTTATTCCCGCATACCGGGCAAGATTCTCTATATGTCGGCTTCCGACGAAGCTGCGAAAGACAGAATCCAGGAGAGTTACAATACTACCCGCAGGAATGTCTTCAATGCTTATGCGACTTATGGGGACGTTTTCGGAGAGAAGCATGACTTCAAGGCAATGGCCGGTGTCAATTACGAGTATAAATATTACAAGACCAATTATATGCGTCGCTACAAGCTCTTGAGTGAGGAGATTTCGGATTTCAATATCGCTGTAGGCGACAACATATATACTCGTGGAGGTCAGAACGACTATGCAGTCCTCGGTTTCTTCTATCGTCTCAACTACGCCTACGCAGACCGTTATCTCGTAGAGACCAGCGGCCGTTACGACGGAAGTTCACGTTTTGCCAAGGGACGTCGTTTCGGATTCTTCCCGTCATTCTCCCTCGGATGGAGAATCAGTGAGGAGCCGTTCTTCAAAAATGCGAAGCGTGTGGTCAATAACTTGAAACTCAGGTATTCCTATGGCTCCCTCGGAAACCAGAGTGCAGTGGGATACTACGACTACATACAGACCATCAGCACATCCGGACAGCTGAATTACCGTTTCGGCGAGGGGCAGAAAGTTTATTATGCCAATGAGTCTTCGCCAAATGCATCAGATATCTCTTGGGAGAAGATATACACCAATAATATCGGAATCGACCTCTCGATGTTCAGGGGAAGACTCAACTTCAGCGGCGATGCATATATCCGAGACACGAAGGATATGATAATGCAGAGCCAGGCACTCCCTTCCACTTACGGCGCTGCTGCTCCGAAAAACAATTCGGCAAACCTCCGTACCCGCGGTTATGAGTTTATGATTTCGTGGAACGACAGTTTCCATCTTGCCGGCGACGATTTCAGCTATGGCATCAGCTTCGGTCTGGGCGACAATGTCTCATATGTCACGAAATATGACAATCCGAACAAGACACTCGCAAGCCCGTACGTAGGGCAGAAACTTGGAGACATCTGGGGCTACCGTATAGGAGGTCTTTTTGCGACGAATGCGGATGCAATGGCATACAAAGTGGATCAGAGTGCTGTCAATGATATGATCAACACGGAGATTGTGGATACCGGACTCCACGCCGGCGACCTCAAGTTCATTGACCTGGACGGAAACGGCAAGATTGAGCCTACGACTTCAGCTGATGATATAAAAGATATGGTCGTAATCGGAAATTCCCTTCCACGCTATAATTTCAGCGGAACGCTGACTCTCGGATGGAAGGGTGTGGATTTCTCCATGATGCTGCAGGGTATTGGGCGTCAGAATATGTATCCTAGTACCGAAGACTATGCTTTCTGGGGACCGTATTCCCGTCCTTACGTTTCATTCATTCCGAAGAATTTTATGAGCAGGGTATGGTCGGAGACCAATCCGAATGCGTATTTCCCGAGGCCGAGGGGTTATGTCGCCCTCAAGACCAACAGGGAACTCGGAGCGGTAAACGACCGCTATCTTCAGAATGTGGGTTACTGCCGTCTGAAAAATCTTACCATAGGCTACACTCTTCCGGAAAAGTGGCTGGAAAAGATGCATATGACCAAATTCCGCATTTTCTTCTCTGGGGAGAACCTCGCTACGCTTACGGCGCTGAAGAGCAGGTACATTGACCCTGAGCAGGCGTCATCATCGCTCTCTTGGAAAAACGGAAGAGGAGCCGGAATGGTCTATCCGTACGCGAGAACATTCACTTTCGGACTTGACATAACACTTTAATTCGGGAGGGCAATGTATATGAAAAAATCAATGATAAAAGGAATTGTATCCGTCATTTTTGCATCAGCATTGTTGTGCTCCTGCGATCTTCTGGACCTCACACCAAAGGCAGCTGTGACGGTTAAGACATATTTCAAGAATGAATCGGAGTTGGAACTTTATGCGAACCGGTTCTACTATGACATTTTCCCTGGAGGAAGCGGAATATACAAGGAAATTGGCGACAATATGATTTGGATTCCGCTTGCAAGCGAGGTGAGTCTCACACGTACCGTTCCGGAAAAGGGCGGAGGCTGGTCTTTCGAAGCTCTCAGGCATATCAACTTCCTGCTTGAGAATATCGGCAATTGCCCTGATGCGGCAGCCGTGCGGAAATATACCGGTGTCGCCAAATTTTTCAGGGCGCACTACTATTTCAATATGGTGAAGCGTTTCGGTGACGTTCCGTGGCTTGACCATGTCCCGGGAACCGATGATCCGGACCTCTATAAAGCGCGGGATTCCCGCGACGTAGTGATGGGGAAGGTCATCGAAGACATTGATGAGGCAATCAGACTTTTCAAGAAAGAGAACAGTACGAAAGACCTCTATCACGTGACCTGGTGGACTGCTATGGCACTCAAAAGCCGCATCTGTCTGTTTGAGGGTACTTTCCGCAAATATCATGGCCTTGGGGATTCGGAAAAATGGCTTCGTCTCTGCGTGGAGTCGTCCGAAACGCTTATGAATGCCACACGCGGCTATTCTCTCTACACATCCGGCACTCAGCCATACCGCGACCTGTTTACATCTGACAACGCAAAATCCGTTGAGGTTATCCTTGCGAGGGATTATGACCAGTCCGCGTCTCTTCCGAATTATGTTTTGGGCACTTTCAACACTCCTGGCGAGGGGCGCTGCGGTTTTACCAAGAAATTCGTAAACAGCTATCTTATGGCGGACGGAACAAGGTTCACGGACAAGCCGGATTATGACAAGATTGAATTCGTCAATGAAGTCTCAGGACGAGATCCGCGTCTTGCCCAGACCATCAGAACGACCAAAGGACTGAATTTCTCCAACTGTATAACTGGTTATCAGCCACATAAATACATCGTTGAGGCGAACCTTGGCTCCAGTGCCGCTTCATACAACGATCTGCCGCTTTTCCGTATGGCGGAGGTTTATCTCAACTATGCAGAAGCGAAGGCTGAACTTGGGGAAATCACACAGGGAGACTTGGATATCTCGGTAAACAAGATCCGCGCACGGGCGAAGATGCCAAATTTGAACCTTATAGCGGCAAATGGTTCTCCGGATCCATACCTGTCTTCTGCGGAGACCGGCTATACCAATGTCACCGGTGCCAACAAGGGCGTGATTCTCGAAATCCGCAGGGAAAGGAATATCGAACTCGTACTTGAGAGCCAGAACCGCTGGTGGGATTTGATGAGGTGGAAGGAAGGTGCCTGCATAGGACAGAAGATGGAGGGCCTCTACATCCCTGCCGACAAGATAGGAAAGGCTTATGACGTGAATGGCGACGGCAATGCTGACATCTGCGTCTATAGCGGCACTCAGCCTTCTGTGAAGGAAAACGTCACCTGGTTCAATCTCGACACGGACTACAAACTCTCAGAAAAAGGTTCCGGAAAAATAGTGTTCTTCTCTGATATCGTGAGAAAATGGAACGAGGAACGTGATTATTTCTATCCGATTCCTAAGGAAGACATAATCCTTACGGGCGGAAAAATCGAACAGAATAAAGGATGGTAAAAATCAATGTTTATGAAAAAGATATATAGAATATCGATATATGTCGTTGCAATGATGCTGACGCTTGCGTCGCTGCTGTCTTGCCGTTATGACCCTTTGGATTCATATTCGAGGGTGCCTCCCGACAGGACAGGAGAGTCAGGTGATGACAAAGGTGGATTGGGCGGAGCCTTCGCATCAGGTTTCGGAACGCCGGAATCTCCATATATTATTGCGACGGCGCAGCATCTGGCAAATATGCCGCAGGGACTGTCTCCGGAAGAAATGGTCTATTTCAGACTTTCTGCGGACATAGATATGAAAGACATCCCTTGGGTTCCGCTCAACAATGCGGAGCCATACAGCCTTTTTGTCGATTTTGACGGTGACGGACATGTCATCAAGAATCTCAACTGCAAAGGACAAAGCTATTCGAGCTTTTTCGGGATACTCTGCGGTGAGTGTCGCAATGTCGGGTTTATTGATGCCGCCATTTCCGGCTCCAATGCCTCCGGAATCATTGCGGGATATCTCGGCATCCGTGCCCCGAAGAGCAGCAACTATGTAGGAAGCATAAAGAACTGCTTTGTCAGCGGCTCGGTCAGCGGAAATCCTGCCGGAGGAATAGTCGGAATGTCCGGAACGGCATATTCCCCTTATTCCTGCCAGATTGACAATTGCTATTCGTCTGCCCGTGTCAGTGCATCTGGTCAGGGAGGCGGCATTGTCGGCAATATGTTGGATGGAGGAATTGTGACAAACGTATATGCTACTGGAAGAGTCTCCGCTGACAGAGCCTGCGGAGGTATAGCCGGTAATCTTGAGGGGGGTTCCTATCTGCAGAATGTGGTGGCCTGGAACAGTTCCGTTTCCGGGCCGAAAGATAATACAGGTCTTGTGAGCGGAACGAAAAAAGTCTATGACGGGGCTTGTACCTACGTAAGGACAATGTCGGAACTCGACAACCCTGATGGAAAGACTGACGCTGAGCTTCGTGCTGTCGTCACCGGCTGGGGTGACCCGTGGGCAAAAGACGGCAGTGTGGCAAACGGCTATCCGACTTTCAATTGGCTTGCTTCCAGGGCAGATGTCGCAGAAGTTTGCGGACATGTCAAAGGGGAAGATCCCGACGCACCGATAACTCCTGAAGAAATCAGCAAAGGCTCAGGAACGGAAAGCGACCCTTATCTTCTTTCCACTGCCGGACAACTGTTCAACCTCAAGTCTGTCCTGAAGAATGGAGAGACTGTCTATGTCAAGCTCACGACAGATATAGATTTGAGAAAGCAGAATTGGACACCGCTCAACTGTGACGAGCCTTACGACCTCGGAATCCATTTTGATGGGGGAGGGCATAAGATTTTCAATTTTGCCTGCTCCGGAGCCAAAATCTATGCGAGCTTCTTCGGGGTGCTTAACGGAGTCTGCGAAAATGTTGAGTTCGTTGACGCTAAAGTGCTCGGCATTGCAGGAAATTGCGGGCTTTTAGGAGGCTGGACCGGAACCAATGCCGGAATCAAGGCTCTTGTTTCCAATGTGAAGGCAAATGTGACGCTGACCAACGAAGCGGCCGGAGAAGCGCAGACTGGAGGCCTTGCCGGAGTGGCTGCAAACAGTGAATTCAGGAACTGCGACATTACTGTCAACGTCATATCTGACGTGGTTCACAACACGCAGAGGGCATCCTGCGGAGGAATTGTCGGAAAATCAAATGCAGGAGTCGTGATTTCCGGATGCAAAGTAAATGGCAGTGTCATCAATAACAAGGGCAAATACACAGGTGGTATTATCGGTTGGGAATCCGGCGGTGAAGTCAGCGTGACAGGATGCGTGGTGACTGCGACGGTGAGGGGAGAACTTGAGCGCGTCGGCGGCATCATCGGGCATTTCCAGGGCGGAGCCTTGTCAGAATGTGAATTCAGCGGTAATCTGAGCTCCGCATCCAATCAAGTAGGAGGAATTGCAGGAATCTCCGCTGGTGTCGCGAGCATTAAGTCTTGCATGGTTTCCGGAGAAGTGGAAGGTGTGGAAAACTGTGGCGGCATTATCGGAAAAAATGAGAACAAACTGACTGTCGAAGATTGTCTTTTCTCCGGAAAACTGAAAGGTCTCCAGAGGCTGGGTGGCATAGTCGGCGATTTGGGCTCATCTTCTTCTGTGAAGCATTGCTTCGTTTCAGGGGCTGTAGATGGCTGGGGCTGTATAGGTGGCGTCGTCGGAAGAGCCTGCAACGGTGGCTGGGCTGCAGCCGGCTCTGATTATGGGAACAGCATCGAGTCATGCATCGTCTGGCTCGACAATATAACTGCAACACGTCCTGCCTCAGACACAAATACAAAGGCAGGTTCAGGTGCGGTAGTCGGCTTTACTGCGACCAAAAATGTCCTGAAAGACTGCGTGCGCAAAAGTGGAATGAAATTGACTGCAGAGTTCTACAGCAATATTTATGATCAGGAAAATGCCGGTCCTTCTGCACCGCTGGTAATCTCTGAACCTTCCACGTCTGCGGATTACATCATTTTCCCATACCACGGAAAGGCGGCATCCGGCAGCAATGCCTCCGCTGTCGCCCAAAGCCTCGGTTGGAACGCATCCATTTGGGACTTCTCGAAACAAATTCCTTCACTTAAAAAATAATCATATATGAAAATTAAAACACACACAACAAGATATATTCTTTTCTCTCTCGTCATCCTGCTTGCAGGTGGAAGCTGTGCAAAATCGCAGGACAATTCTGCATTCGTGCCAAAGGACAGCAGTCCTTCCACTTCACAGACAGAACTTCAGGGCAAGTGGACGGAGAACCTGGTCAGCGAAGGGCTGGTTTTCAAGTCTTTCCGTGGATATGATGATATTTCCGGTGCGGAGCAGATTGTTTCAGTACTTGATGTCGATCTCAATTCCGACAGGTATGAGGTCAAGTTCGACTATCACGACAGGGCGACGACTTCCGCGACTATGGCAAAGCTCGGCGCCGTGGGAGTAGTGAATGGCGCATATGAGACTGAGTCCTGTTATATAAAGGTGGACGGCATAGTCAAGTTCGCAATTCCGAATTCTTATATTATGGATACAATGGTTCCGCAGTGGAAATCGGAAGCTGCTGTGTATACCGACGGGAAGCAGGACGTGAAGATCGATTTTACAGCAAAGGACTGCAATCGGGACGTCGAAAAGACCCGCGCTGTCTACAATAAGAGAGAGGAAGCCAACATTCTGTCTTCTGCACCTATGCTCATTGACAATTATGAGACGGTCGGGGCCAATTTTGTGCCGGACGGCTACTCTCAGTCGCAGCTTGAAAGTCTCAACTATGAGGATCCTATTCGTCATCAGGGAGTGCGCCATCCAAGAACTGCAGTGGCACTTACGAAAGACAAACATTTCCTGATGATTGTTGTTGACGGACGGCGTCCTGGAATTGCCGAGGGTATGAATGCGCGCGAACTCACCTTCTTTTTGAAGGAGAATTTCGATCCGCAGTATGCCCTGAATATGGATGGTGGCGGCTCATCAACTCTCTGTGTCAGCGGTCAGGGCGACCCGGACACGCACGTCGTGAACTATCCTACAGACGGCGGCGGTTTCGACCATACTGGCGAAAGGTTGCTTGTCACCCATATATACGTTATGGATACGAAGAAATAGATAACCACGTGACTGTTCCGGAATTTCCGTTCCGGAACAGCATTAAAACCATATGATATTATGATAACAAGAAAAACTGAAACCATCGGGCGCTCAAGAGAATATTCCTGCCCGGAAATCGTCGAACTGAACTTTTCCGTTGAAGCAGGCTTCTGTCAGTCGAAGTCGTCCCAACTGAAAGATTTCGAAGGAAACTGGATTTATCTTGAAGAATTCTAATCGTTTATGATCATGAGACGTTTTTCAGATATGTTTGCGCTCGCATCTGCGGTTGCGCTTTCTGTCATTTCCTGTGCAAAAGAAAGTGAAGACCACGTAAATGACGGGACGAAAAATAAAATCACCATAACAGCATCGCTTCCCGATGAACTCGTTACTAAAGTGAAGTTCGAGGCAGGAGAATCCGTCATCAAACCATCGTGGGAGCAGACGGATGTGATCCGTATCATTTCCGAAACCGGCAAGTCTGAGATCTATAGCATCAAGGAAATTAACGGGAAGACAGCGACTTTCGAGGGAAATGAACTCGAGGGGACCAGTTTTACTGCGATATATCCGGGAGATTATGAATCAGTGGAAGCTCTCGGGAAACGTTCATACACCGGTCAGGTTCAAACGGGCAACGGCTCGACGGCACATCTTCAGCTCAATGCGATGGCTACCGGGCTGTCAGACATCAGCAACATTTCTTTTGCGGATGCAGGAGCCAAACTTAACGGGGCTGTAAAACTATATGTAAAATTGCCGGAATATGTCACCAGTCCGACAGAAGTCAGCTTTTCCGCTGCTTCGGATATTTTCTTCACGGACAATGCCGGCTCGGCAAAGAGCAGCTCGCTCGGCCTTTCGTTGGAGAATGTGGATGTCTCGGCGGACCACATATTTACGGCGTATCTGATGTCGTCATGGACGGAGGCTTCCGTCGAGGCAGGTACGGAACTGACGCTGACGGTCAAAGCAGAGGGAGTTTCAATCAAAAAGTCTTTCACTGTCAAGAAAAGCGTAAATCTCGCTGGCGGTCACTTGAACACAATTCAGCTCAATGCCGAAAATTGGAGCACAGTCCTTGAAGGTGCAGGCACCGAATCTGACCCTTACAGGCTCAGCACTACCCGGGACCTTCTCGCGATGAAACCGGCGCTCGTAGGTGGCCAGATGACATATTTCAAGCTGATGAACGATATCGACATGTCCTCAATCGAAAACTGGGATCCGCTTAATCCGAAAGATCCATACGACCTTGGAATTGTTTTTGACGGCAGCGGACATTCCCTCAAGAATCTCAAGTCGAAAGAGAAGCAATATTCAAGTTTCTTCGGCGTGCTCTATGGAGATTGCCATAATGTGAAATTTGTCGATGCGGAGATTGTCAGTGCGTCCAATTCGGGGGCAGGAATAATCGGCGGATATATCGGCACGGGAGGAAGACCAGCCATAGTCAGCGAAGTAGAGGCGAGCGGAATCATTACTTGTAACGGGAAAGGACAGTCAGTCGGCGGTCTTGGCGGTAACGCTCGCGAGGCGACGATAGAGAATTGTACTGTGAATGTAACTGTCAGCAACCCTATGGGGGATGGGGTCAATAGAACTGCGACAGGAGGTGTTGTCGGAAAGACGATGGGCTCTGCAGTGAAGATTAAAAACTGTGTCGTTCGAGGAATTGTTGAAATTACAAAAGGCGTCAACAATACTTACACTGGAGGCATTGTCGGTTGGCAAGTAGATGCTGGCGCAGAAATCACAGGCTGTGAGGTATATGCGACGGTCAAGAGTGCGGGAGAAAGAGTCGGAGGTGTTGTCGGACACTATCAGGGAGGTACATTGTCAGGCTGCAAGTTCTACGGCGAAGTCAATGCTGCATCCAGGTTGGCAGGAGGTATCGCTGGCATTACATCATCTGCATCGATCATTGAAAATTGCCTTTCTTCCGGGAAGATAGTTTGCAAGAACAATGTCGGAGGAATTGTGGGAATGAATGAGAATACATTGACTATCAGATGTTGTGAGTCTTCGTCTTCAATTGAGATAAACGTTAACGGAGTAGATGGTGTTGGCGGTGTTCTTGGACTTGCAAGCAACGGTAAGACTGTCATTGTTGAAGATTGCATCTTTTCAGGAAATATGAATGTCCCTACCGGTCAGAGAGTAGGCGGTATTGTCGGAGATTTGGGAACAGGCTCTTCCGTAAGAAGATGTTATGTTTCCGGGAATATAACAGGCTGGGCAGGTGTCGGCGGAATCGTTGGCAGAGCCGGCGGTCTCGTTTGGAACGCAAACGGCAATGGCTATAACAATACAATCGAATCCTGCATTGCCTGGTTTGACACTATCACCGCAACCCGCGGTGATGAGGATGGCGGAAGTTCAGGAATTATAGTCGGCTATACAGGGACGAAAAACACCTTGAAAAACTGCTGGAGAAAACCGACGGCAACCCTGACTGCCAAGTATTGCAGTGAGGTATATGACCAGGAAGACGCAGACGCGACAACTCCATTGGTGATTAACGCAGTTCCTCCGAAATATACCAACATATACCCATACCACGGCAAAGCAGCCGAAGCTTCAGCCACCGCCTCAAGCCTGGCTCAGTCGCTTGGCTGGAATGCCGATGTCTGGGACTTCTCCGGTTCTGAACCGAAGTTGAAATAACGGGCACGTCCTGTATGACAATATGCCGCTGCGGGCCGCAAAGCCCGTAGCGGCTATTGCTATGAAAGTTTTCTCCAGTCTTCCGTTTCTCATAATTAAAACGTACTTTTGTAGACGGTATAAAAAATTAATTCCTATGGACATGGACAGGAATGAAATAATTGAGGAACTGAGGCGGGAAATTGCCGAAATCAAAAGTCGTGTGGCCGTGCTTGAGGACAAGCTCGCGGCATTGGAAAACGACAAGGCGGATCCCGTAGAACATATTGAACTTGAACAGGAGAACATCTTGCCCGACATTGCTGAAATCGCTGATGTCGCGGTGCCGGTCGAGGCTCCGGTAGTGGAACCGGCGGAGAAAGAGGTTGAGGCGAAGCCGGTTGCCGAAGACATTGAAGATATGCCGGAAGAAACGGTGGTGCCGGCGGGTGAAACTCCGGAAAAGGTTGAGTCTCAGGAGATTGAAGATATGCCGGAGGCTGACGTGCAGGACAATGCCGGTGATGATCTTTCTGGGGACGACGGCGGCTCATTGTTCGGCGGCTTCGGTGAGGTCGAGCCGGCACTCGCGAAAACCCGTTCAGTCAAGACTGTCAATGATGCCAATTCTTCGCGTGTGCATAAGACCATCGGCGAATCACATACCGGCACCCGGGCGTGGCTGACTGACATGCCGGGCCCTGAAGTGAAAGACGTCAGAAGCGCCATCTCATTGAATGACAGGGTGATGTTCATTTCGTCGCTCTTCCGTGAAGACTCGATGCTGTTCCAGGACGTGGTCTCCAAGATCAACGCGCAGACTTCGATTGACAAGGTGGTTTCATATCTGGAAGAGACCTTCCCTGAATGGAACATGGACTCGGAACTCGTATACAGATTCATGATGGCGGTAAGGAGGAAAATCAGGTAATGGAATCAGCAGGAAAGCTATATATAGTACCTACGCCCGTAGGAAATCTGGAAGACATGACATTCCGTGCCGTGAAAGTCCTTCAGGAGGCGGACCTTATTCTGGCTGAGGACACCAGGACCAGTTCCGTGCTGCTGAAGCACTATGATATCCACGGAAAACTCCAGTCCCATCATAAATTCAATGAACATCAGACAGCTGCGGCGATCAAGGACCGTATCATGGCGGGCCTGAATGTCGCGCTCATAAGCGATGCCGGGACGCCGGGAATATCGGACCCGGGCTTTCTGCTGGCCAGGACTTGCGCCAATGAAGGCATTGAGGTCCAGACACTTCCGGGAGCTACCGCATGTATCCCGGCGATAGTATCGTCCGGGCTGCCATGCGACCGTTTCTGCTTCGAAGGCTTCCTTCCGGTGAAGAAAGGACGCCAGACACTGCTGAAGATGCTCGCGCAGGAGACCAGGACAATGATTTTTTACGAATCTCCATATCGTCTGGTGAAGACATTGGAGCAGTTTGCAGAATATTTCGGCGCAGACCGTGATTGCTCGGTGGCCAGAGAAATCTCCAAGGTGCATGAGGAACACCGCAGGGGAACATTGGCAGAAGTGGCCGAATGGTTCAGGGAGCACGAACCTAAAGGTGAGATTGTCATAATCGTAGCCGGAGCTCCGGTCCGTAAGCGCAAGGAGGAAAGCGCCGAGGACTGACATTGGTCAAACCCGTGGCAGGTGGCATTGAAAAATAATGCCTGAAGAAAAACCGGGGAAGGGGCGGACTCTTTCTCCATCATTCGTAACTGGAGCCATTGCGCTGGTATTTCTTGCAATCGGCTATCAGACAGCGCTTTTTATACATAGGGCGGCTGCATTGAAAATCATTTCAGATGCATCTGTTCCGGATACCGTGTTCGTTATGGACGCCGTGAGGCCGGAACAAGAAACCGCATCGGCGCCTCCGAAGTCTGAAGCACGTCATGTCGCTCCGCAGGGGAGTACGGCAGTGCGGCATAAGGGAAAGCGCCAGGAAATGGCGGAACGCGTGGCTGTCCAGATGACGCCGCGCACGTACGAATCATTCGTATTCAATCCCAATGAGGTGTCTGTCAGTGATTTATGTCGTCTGGGCTTTACGCCCAAACAGGCGGAATCCATCGACAGGTACAGGAAGAAAGGCGGCAGGTTCCGCCGCAAAGAAGATTTCGCCAAGTCCTTCGTCGTGGCTGACAGCGTCTATGCGCGACTGGAAAAATACATTGACATACCCCTCCTGGACATTAACGCTGCAGACTCCGCCGCATTCGATGCGTTGCCCGGAATCGGAGGGTATTTTGCTGCTAAAATGGTGGAATACAGGCAGAAACTGGGCGGCTATTCGTATAAGGAGCAGCTGCTGGAAATCTATCACATGGATGAGGAAAAGTTTTCGAAATTCGCCGACCTCATAACGATAAGGCGGCAGGCGGTTCCGTTCCGTCTGTGGTCAATGCCGCCGGACTCGATGCGCCTGCACCCGTATATCCGCAGCTGGCAGACGGCACGGGCCGTGGAACTGTACAGAAAAAACAATCCCCGCACCATGTGGACCGTCGAAGGTCTTCAGCGTGCAGGGATATTGGATGAGGATGCGGCATCAAGGCTTTCCAAATGCCGGATTGCCGAACCGTGATGTTGCTTAATCGTCCACGTGCTTCAACGCTTCGCGGATCTTGGCTTCGATTTCATCGCTCAGTTCAATGTTGTCGGCGATGAGCTGCTTGGTGGCTTCACGTCCCTGAGCCAGCTTCTGGTCGCCGTAGCTGAACCATGAACCGCTCTTGGAAATGATGCCGTACTCCACGCCGAGGTCGACGATTTCTCCTGTGTGGGAGATACCTTCGCCATAAACGATGTCGAACTCTGCCTTCTTGAAAGGTGGAGCCATCTTGTTCTTCACGACCTTCACCTTCGTGCGGTTTCCGAGAGCCTCTTCGCCGTCTTTGATCTGGGTGGTCCTGCGCACGTCGATACGGACTGAAGCGTAGAACTTGAGGGCATTGCCTCCGGTGGTGGTCTCCGGATTGCCGAACATGACGCCGATCTTCTCACGCAACTGGTTGATGAAAATGCAGCAAGTGTTTGTCTTGCTGATGTTTGCAGTCAGTTTGCGGAGAGCCTGGCTCATGAGCCTTGCCTGGAGTCCGACCTTGTTGTCACCCATCTCGCCTTCAATTTCGGCCTTAGGTGTAAGAGCCGCCACGGAGTCTATCACGATGATGTCGATAGCACCTGAACGGATAAGGTTGTCAGCGATTTCCAATGCCTGCTCACCGTTGTCCGGCTGGGAAATCAGGAGAGATTCGAGGTCTACCCCGAGAGCCTTCGCGTATGATCGGTCGAATGCGTGCTCCGCATCGATCATTGCTGCAATGCCTCCCTGCTTCTGTGCCTGGGCGATGGCATGAATTGCCAATGTGGTCTTGCCGCTGGACTCCGGACCATAGATTTCAATGATTCTTCCTTTCGGATAACCACCGATTCCAAGTGCGTGGTCGAGGGCGATGGAACCGCTCGGTATTACTTGATGTTCATCCCATTGTGGCTGATCTGCCAGCTTCATGATCGTGCCTTTCCCATAGTCTTTTTCAATCTTGTCGATCGTTGCTTGCAAGGCTTTCAGCTTACCGGTATCAACCTGAGCGCCTGCATCTTTTACTGCTTCTTTAGCCATAATGTATTATTTTTTGTTCTTATCTGCGGATTTGCCCGCATTCTTTACAAAGTTAGAAAATTACCGACAATCTGAAATGAAAAAATCACTAAATTTGTAGGGATATGAGTGAAGTAGTTAAACATAAACTTCTTGGAAAGACTCCGGAAGAATTGAAGGCGATTGCCGTGGAATGTGGTCTGCCGTCCTATGCAGGCGGCCAGATTGCACAATGGCTGTATAAGAAGAAGGTAAGGACCATTGACGAAATGACGAATCTGTCGAAATCGGGACGGGAAAAACTTTCGGAACGCTATGAGACAGGGGCAGTTGCATATTCCGATTGCCAGGAATCAGTTGACGGTACGAAAAAATATCTTTTCCCTGTGACCTGTGCGTTCCAGGGAGGATTGAACCGGATTGAAACGTCTGAACCTGGAAAGATTGAAAGCAGCAGCATTGAAGCGGTGATGATTCCGGAACTGGACAGGAAGACATTGTGCGTATCTTCCCAGGCGGGATGCAAGATGGGCTGCCGTTTCTGCATGACCGGCCGTCAGGGCTTCCATGGAAATCTGTCCGCCTCCGACATCCTGTCGCAATTCGTGTCAGTCGATGAGGCTGAATCACTTACGGGCACGGTCTTCATGGGGATGGGCGAGCCGCTCGACAATTATGACAATGTCAAACGAGCCATCGATGTCCTCACTGCCGATTGGGGATTCGGATGGAGTCCCAAGCGTATAACCCTCTCATCCATAGGCGTTTTGCCTACACTCAAGAGATATCTGGACGAGACACGGTGCCATCTGGCGATAAGTATGCACGATGCGTTTCCGGATGAGCGTGGAGAACTGATGCCGGTGCAGAAGTCCTACCCTCTGAAAGATGTCGTGAACCTTATAAGACAATACGACTTTACCGGTCAGCGCCGCGTAAGTTTCGAATATACAATGTTTTCCGGTCACAATGACGACAAGCGTCATGCCGATGCCATAATCAGGCTGTTGTCCGGTATGGAATGCCGGGTGAACCTTATCCGCTTCCACAAGATTCCGGATTTCCCTTATGTCTCTTCTCCGGAAGGTGTCATGGAAGTATTCCGCGACCGCCTGAACAAGGCCGGAATTACCTCTACCATAAGGGCTTCGAGGGGAGAAGACATATTCGCAGCGTGCGGAATGCTGGCTGGAAAGCATAAACAGCAATAGTTATGTTCAAGCCGTTCAAATACCTCGCAGCCGCATTGGTTTCAATGCTTTTTGCGGCAGTGTTTCCTGCTTCGGCAGAGAAAGAAAATGAAAATATCATTGACCCTCAGATGGACTCCTTGTCGATGGAGATTCTGCGGGAGTATCTGGACATGGTCCGCGAAAAGCGTCCGACGGTGGCTCTCGTGCTGAGCGGCGGAGGCGCGAAGGGTGCCTCGCATATCGGTGTGATCCAATGTCTTGACTCATTGGGAATACCCGTGGATGTGGTCCTCGGAACCAGCATGGGAGGCCTGATAGGTTCGCTCTACTCGCTCGGATACTCGCCTCATGAAATGGATTCGCTCATAAGGACGATTGACTGGGATGTCGCCCTCACCGACCGTGTTCCGAGAAATTTCATTTCTTACAATGAATCCAAATACAAGGAGAAGATTCTGCTCTCCTTCCCGTTCTTCTATGCGAAAAAGGATTATCAGCAGGAACTGGAGGAAAACATACATTATGAAGGCGCGGAGAGGAAGTATGACAAGATGCATTGGGGCGCCGGAAAAGGCGAAGACCCTGCCAAACTGGTGAGGGATAACATTTTGGGAAGCTTGCCGTCCGGATTTGCGACAGGTCAGAACGTGAACAACATCTTCAGTTCATTGACTGTCGGCTATCAGGATTATATGGATTTCATGGACCTCCCGATACCGTTCGTGTGTGTGGCTACGGAGATGGTGACGGCGAAACCGAAGATATGGTATGAAGGCAAGCTGAACACGGCATTGCGCTCCACGATGTCCATTCCTGGCGTATTCGCTCCGGTCAAGGTGGATGGTATGGTGCTGGTGGACGGCGGCATGAGGGACAATTATCCTACGGACCTGGCGAAAGAAATGGGTGCCGACATCATCATCGGCGTGGACCTCTCGTCCGGTTTCCGCGACTACAGCAGGCTCAACAATCTGGGAGACATCATCTCCCAGGGCATTGACATGCTCGGACGCGCGACATACGAGAACAATGTCGGTATTCCGGACGTGACCATCAAGCCTGATCTGGAAGAGTACAACATGATGAGCTTCGATGCCAAAAGCATTGACATCATCATTGACAGAGGCCGGAAGGCGGCATTGGAACAGTTGCCGTTGCTGGACAGCATAAAGAATCTCGTCGGGCCTTTCAGAACCGAACTGCGTCATCGCAAGGCGGTGGATATCAATACCCAGCCGGTGCGGATTTCGAAGGTGGAAATTACCGGTGTATCGGATAAGGAGTCGCGTTACATCATGGGCAAGATTGCGCTCAAACCTAATAAACTTATCGGAAAAGGTGAGATTGAAACGGCTGTGGCTACGATTTTCGGAATGAATGCCTTCGACTATGTCACATACGAATTGCTGGGAGAAAGTGAACCTTACGAGCTTTTGATTCATTGCAAACGAGGCCCGATCCATCAGTTCGGCATCGGCGGACGCTTTGATACTGAGGAGATTGTCTCCGTTTTGCTGAACTTTGGTCTCAATGTCCATAAGCTTCAGGGCCCGGCGTTTGACTTTACGGGAAAGGTGGGCACGAATCCGTATGCGAAGGCCCATTTCTATCTCATGTCACCTTCCGGACCTGCGCTGAACGCCTCGGCATCATTCCGATGGACGGACAGGAACCAGTTCAAACTGGGGACCAGCGACTATAAGATAGCATATTTCAATGTCCGTGAGGAAATTTTCCTTTCCAATATCAAGTGGCGAAAGTTCGACATGCGAGCCGGCCTCCGGAACAATTTCTTCAAGCTGAACTCGGCTATGACTGACCAGGTGAACGGCGACTATGATTTCGGGAACCTGACCAATGACTACCTTTCAGTATTCGGTACGATGAACGCCGATACCTTTGATGACGGATATTTCCCGACCAAGGGTTTCTCGCTCGGCATCGGTTATGAATGGGTGTTCAAGGGCGTGAAGCATAGCATCGATCCGTTCCATGCTGTGAACGTTGACTTCAAGTCGGTCATGCAGAAGGGATGTTTCGCGTGGCTTCCTTCAGTATCAGCACGTTATATGTTCGGCGGCGATCCTCCTCTGCCGTATCTGAACCTGATGGGAGGCGCGATTGCCGGCAGATATCTGGATCAGCAGATACCGTTCATGGGCATCAACTATGCTGCCGCGATGGCGAATTTCCTGGCGGTGGCCAGATCGGATTTCCGTTTCAAATTGTTCAAGAACAACTATCTTACGGCTTCTTGCAATTATGCTGTGACTGTTGCGGACCTGAAAGATTTCGGCGATATGAATGAGGCGTATGGCGTATTCGGCGCAGGACTCAAATACTCATACAATTCCATAATCGGCCCTGTGGAACTCGACTTGCATTGGGCTTCCCGCCGTAGCAAGCTGGGAATGTATCTCAATATCGGACTTTATTTCTAGCGGCTATGGATCAGGACAAATATTCTAAGGTTCTCAGCCGTCTGCAGGCTCAATGCTCCCGCAGGGAGTACTGCACTTCCGATATCCGTGCGAAAGCGCTGAAGTCGATGGAGGGAGATGCAGAAGCCGCCGGGCGCATTGTCGAGTCGCTGAAGGAAGACAAGTTCGTGGATGACTTGCGCTATGCTTCCGCATTCGCTCGTGAAAAAGCATCGCTATCCGGCTGGGGAACGCAGAAAATTACTTATGCTCTTATATGTAAAGGCATTGACAGACAGGTGGTTACGGAAGCATTGTCCGAAGTGGACGAGAATGCTGCCGGGCGTAAGCTGGAATCCGTGGTGGCGGCGAAATACCGTCTTCTGGCCGAAGACCCGCAGTGCAAGTTGAAGCTGATACGCTTCGCGCTGGGTCGCGGATATGGCTACGATGAGGTCAAGTCCGTCGTGGACAAGGTCATGAAAGGGGAGTCCTAGCGCTTGTGGCGCACCCAGCCGGGATATTCTAATTTGGATTCGAGTCTCTCTATGGTGACCGCCCTGTTCAGTATGTAACTCGACGGTCTGGCGGCATTGCGTTTCAGCGGATTAGGCAGGCAGGCGGCGATCAGGCAAGATTCCCGTCTCGTGAGTTTGGATGCCTTTTTGTGGAACAGTTGTTCGGCTGCGGCTTCTGCTCCATAGATTCCTTTCCCCATTTCGGCTACATTGAGGTATACTTCCATTATCCGTCGTTTCCCCCAGATGACCTCGATCAGGACAGTGAAATAAGCCTCCAGGCCTTTTCTGACGAAACTTCTGGACGGAAGCAGGAACACGTTTTTGGCTGTCTGCTGCGATATCGTGCTCGCTCCGCGGAGGCGTTTTCCCGTCTGCTCATGGTCTTCAATGGCTTTGTTTATCTGTTTCCAGTCGAAGCCGTTATGTGAATCGAACAAGTTGTCCTCACTGGCTATCACGGCTTTGGCAAGTTCCGGGGAAATATGGTCGTAGCTCACCCATGTCTTGTGGGTGCGGAATGTCTTGTCGTTTCTGTACTCGATGGACCTTACGGCCATCAATGGGGTCCACCAGACAGGTATCCATTTGAGTGCCGTTACCCATAAGATAGTGAATATGAGGAAGCAAGCCGGCAGCTTTATAAGCAGCAGGCGCCAGAGTCTACCGGTGAATGTGCGTTTTTTCCTACTCATTGTCTTTTCCGTAAAGTTGCGGTCCCGCAATCCTGAATTTTCGGCTGCCGAGGTTCAGGTGAAATAAAAAATCTCCGTTCGGGTCAATGTTTTTGTCCAATGGCTTTCTTCTCCAGGTCCTCGGGTCAATACAGAACGCCACCGGACTCCGGAATCCGTCCTCATGGAATCCTAATCTCGTATATACTTGACCGTCAGTCCATTCCATATCGGCATAGCTCATGATGTCATCGGGCTTTACCTCCCTGATGAACGTTTTCAGAACCTTTCCCATACCGCCGATTACGCGGATTCCCGGCAGGGAGGCATATCTTACCCATTCGTAGGACCGGATTGTCCTGTCATCTTTCAGCCATTTGCGGCCGGAAGAAAACGTCGCCACGGCTACGAGTGTCCCGTCTTTCGTGAAAATGCCGTACCTGTATCGTGCCGCAGCATCGCCGTATGTGTGCCATTCGTTCAGGAACCCGGCGGATTCCGGTTTGGTGATTCTCCTTACCGAGGTGTTCCTGGCGAAGATGGAACGGAATTCTCCCAGCTGGGCCAAAAGTCTGGCTTTCATCATGTCTGGGCGGCTTCTCCATACATCTTCCGGAAGCGGAACGAGCTTGCGCTCCGGATTGTCAGCCTTGTAGGTCAGCATTGACCTTTCCAATTCGGCGTGAGCTTGCGCAGCCTCTTCGGGCGAGCGGGCGGTTACGTGTATGGGGATGATGGTCGCGCCGTTCCCGCATTCGAGCATCATGTGCCCTTCGTGCCGGATGACAGTGACATCTTTCCCCGATATGCAACAGGCTATGTCCTCTATGAAGCTCATTTGTATTCCAATGCTTTTCCTCCACAAAGTTACGACTAATCCGACGATTTATTTCATTCTTCGGTGCCCATTAGTTAACTTTGCAGGATTGAATTTTACTTCATAACATATAAAACGATGGATGCAATTGTAAAGACCGATTTCAATTTTCCCGGACAGGTCGGCAAATACGTCGGGAAAGTCCGTGATGTCTATGATATTGACGGCAAGTATCTGGTAATGGTGGTTTCCGACAGGATTTCCGCATTCGATGTGGTCCTTCCCAAGGGGATTCCGTTCAAAGGCCAGATTCTCAATCAGATAGCTGCCAAGTTCCTGGATGCTACTTCGGATATCCTTCTGAACTGGAAAATTGCTACCCCGGATCCTATGGTCACTGTGGGCTACAAATGTGAGCCGTACCGTGTGGAAATGGTTATCCGCGGATGTCTTGCAGGTCATGCGTGGCGTGAATATCAGGAAGGAAAACGTACGTTGTGCGGTGTGGCGCTTCCTGACGGAATGGTTGAAGGCCAGGCGTTTCCGGAACCGATAATCACTCCGTCGGCCAAAGCTATGGAGGGCCATGACGAGGATATCACCAGAGAAGAAATCATTGCCCAGGGCATTGTTCCTGAGGAGGAATATATTCAGATTGAGAATTATACGCGTGCCATTTTCAAGCGCGGCCAGGAGATTGCGGCCAAGATGGGACTCATTCTCGTGGATACGAAATATGAATTCGGAAAACGTGACGGCAAGATTTATCTGATGGATGAGGTGCATACCCCTGATTCATCCCGCTACTATTATGCCGAGGGCTATGAAGAGAGGCTCCGCACCGGACAGAAACAGAAGCAGCTGTCCAAGGAGTTCGTGCGTGAGTGGCTGATGGCCAATGGTTTCCAGGGCAAGGAAGGACAGTCCGTTCCTGAAATGACACCTGAAGTCGTTACGCATATCGAGGAACGCTACATCGAGCTTTACGAGAACATCACAGGTCAGAAATTCGAGCGTCGTGACTATACGGCCGACATCATCGAGAGAAATGTGGCAGACTATTTGAAAGGGCTCAGGTGAAGTAAGTTCCTGTAAAAATAGCTATTTATGCAGAAATTGAATAAAAAGACAGTTTTTGGTGCAGCTGCCGCAGTCGTTTGCGTGGCAGTTGCACTTATTTTTTTACTGAGGCCGAAGCATGTGGAGGAAATTCTTCCTATCGTAGGCGTGGATACCGTCCGCACCCGCAACGTGGAAGTTTATGGTGAATTTCCGGGAAAGATCCGCGCTCAGCAATTCGTGGAAGTCAGGGCGAGGGTCGAAGGTTATCTGGAAAAGATGATGTTCGCGGAAGGAACGCGCGTAAACAAGGACCAGGTCCTCTTTATCATTGACCCTAAACAATATAAGGCGCAGGTCGACAGGGCGGAAGCGTTGGTCGCCAAGAACAAGGCTATCGCACTCAAGGCTGAGCGCGACCTCGCCAGAATCAAGCCTCTGTTCGAGCAGAAGGCGGCAAGCCAGCTTGATCTGGACAATGCTGTCGCAGCTTATGAGAGCGCCAAGGCTGATGTCAATGTCAGTGAGGCCAATCTCACGGAAGCCCGTCTTGCATTGAGCTATACCACAGTGCGTTCACCTATAAGTGGTTACATCAGTGAGAGGCACGTGGATATCGGTACGTTGGTGGGTCCGGGCGCGCAGTCGCTTCTTGCCAATGTTGTCAAGAGTGATACCGTTCTGGTGGAATTCAAGATGACAGACCTGGATTACCAGAAGTCCAAGGCCAGGAATGTGAACCTCGGACAGCAGGATACGAGCCGCCATTGGAATCCTTATGTCACCATCACATTGGCAGACAAATCTCAGTATAAATATAAGGGACTAGTGGATTTCGCGGACCCGCTGGTAGATGCAAAATCGGGTACTTTTTCCGTGAGGGCGGAGATGCCTAATCCGGAGAGGGAGCTGCTTCCCGGACAGTTCACCAACGTGAAGGTGTTGCTGGATGTAAGGGAAAATGCTGTCGCAGTGCCTACGAAGGCCATTACCATAGAGAAAAGCGGAACGTTCATCTTCGTGGTCAAGCGTGACGGTACCGTGGAGAAACGCTTTGTCCAGACAGGACCGGAGGTGGGGAATGTCACCGTGGTCGAGCGCGGCTTGAGAGCCAATGAAGTCATTGTCGTGGAAGGACAGCACAAACTCTCGCACGGAAACAAGGTGGAGGCTGTTCCTTATGGTTCTACTGAGCAGGAGTAACTACTTATGAAATCGGATTTTTTCATTGACAGGCCGGTATTCTCGACTGTCATATCTATTATAATCGTACTCGTGGGACTCATCGGACTGACTCTGCTTCCGGTAGATCAGTATCCTAAAATTGTCCCGCCTGTGGTCAGTGTTTCCACATCGTACCCGGGCGCCAATTCCCAGACGGTCTCGCAGGCGGTAGCCACCCCTATCGAGCAGTCGCTCAACGGTACGCCTGGAATGCTCTACATGGAGTCGAGCAACTCCAACAGCGGCTGGTATTCAGCGACATTGACCTTCGACATCTCTACTGATCCGGACCTTGCTGCGGTGGAGGTCCAGAACCGTGTGAAGCTGGCTGAGTCCAGGCTTCCGGCAGAGGTGGTGCAGAACGGCATTTCCGTGGAAAAGGAGTCGTCCAGCAAATTGATGACGATAACCATAATGTCCGACGACCCGAAATTCGACGAGGTGTACCTCAGCAACTACACGACGTTGAATATTCAGGACAGGCTCAGGCGTGTGGCCGGCGTGGGAGGCGTTTCCAATGTCGGCAGCCGTTATTATGCAATGCAGATATGGGTGCAGCCTGACAAGATGGCGAGCCTTGGAATTACTGTCAAGGACCTGCAGGGTGCATTGAAGGACCAGAACCGAGAGGCGGCGGCCGGAGTGCTTGGCCAGCAGCCTATTACGGATGTGGATGTGACGATTCCGATCACGGCTCCCGGACGTTTGTCTTCGGTGGAGGAGTTCGAGAACATCGTTGTCCGCACAGGTGAAGACGGCGCCATCATCCGGCTGAAGGATGTCGCGAGAGTTTCGCTCGAAGCCCAGTCCTACAATACCGAGAGCGGTATCAATGCCCGCAATGCGGCCGTTGTCAATGTCTATATGCTTCCGGGTGCCAATGCCATGGAGGTGGCGGAGAATGTCAAGGCTGAGATGGAAGAGATAAGCGCAAGCTTCCCTGAAGGCATGTCCTACAACATTCCGTTCGACATGACCACCTACATTTCCGAGTCGATACACCATGTCTACAGGACATTGTTCGAGGCTCTTTTCCTGGTCATCCTGGTGGTGTTCCTTTCGTTGCAGAACGTCAGGGCGACATTGGTCCCGGCCATTGCCGTACCGATTTCATTGATAGGTACTTTCGGCGTCATGCTCATATTCGGATTCTCGCTGAACATGATGACTTTGCTGGGTCTTATCCTGGCGATCGGAATCGTGGTCGATGACGCGATTGTCGTGGTGGAGAATGTGGACCGTATCATGACGACCGAGCATCTGTCACCTTATAAGGCGACGAAGAAAGCGATGCGCGAGATCGGAGGTGCGCTTGTGGCGATGTCCCTGGTGCTTTGTGCCGTGTTCGTGCCGGTGAGCTTCCTCTCGGGAATTACCGGTCAGCTGTTCCGCCAATTCACTGTAACTATCGCCGTGTCGGTCATCATTTCTACTGTTGTGGCGCTCACATTGAGCCCGGTCATGTGCTCGAAGTTCCTCAAACCTCATGGTGAAGGCGGCTCCACCAACTTCATTTTCAACAAGATAAATTTGTGGATGGATTCCGGTACATCATTTTTTACGAAGATGGTGCGCCTGGCCGTCAACAATTCCAGAAGGATGTTCGCGTTCTTCGGCATTGCCATAGTCGGTATTTTCGTGCTGGCCCGCATTATCCCGCAGAGTTTCATTCCTAAGGAGGACCAGGGGTATTTCACGGTCGAATTGGAACTTCCTATGGGTGCGACGCTCGAACGTACGAGGGCGATTACCGACAGGGCGATGGCATTTCTGCTGCGTCAGCATGATGTGGATTACGTGCTCAATGTCACGGGTTCAAGCCCGCGTGTGGGAACGACGCAGTCCAGCAGTACATTGACAGTGATTCTCAAGCCTTGGAACCAACGCAAGGTGACTGACATGACCAAGACTATCGCGATGGTGAGGGATACGTTGTCCCGTTATCCTGAAAGCAGGGTTTATATCAGTACGCCGCCTGTCATTCCGGGACTTGGAACTTCCGGCGGTTTCTCCATGGTCCTGGAGGCCAGGGGTGACGCCACGTACCAGGATCTGCAGAATGCTACGGATACAGTGCTTTATTATGCGTCGAAGAGGAAGGAGCTGACAGGTCTTTCTTCTGGTATGCAGGCGGATATCCCGCAGCTGTATTTCGATGCGGACCGTGACAAGATCCAGCTTCTGGGCCTGTCAATGGCAGATGTGTTCGCGACGCTCAAGGCTTTCACGGGAGCGATCTACGTGAATGACTTCAATATGTATAACCGTATCTATCGTGTTTATATCCAGGCAGATGCGCCATATCGTGCCCATACGGACAACTTGAATCTCTTCTTCATGAAGAGTTCCGGAGGGACAATGATTCCTGTCAATGCCCTGGGAAACACGCATTACACTACAGGCCCTGGAACGATCAAGAGGTTCAATATGTACAATTCCTCTACTATCAGTGGTGAGGCGGCCAACGGTGTAAGTTCCGGAGATGCCCTGGCCATACTTCAGGAAGTCGCGGACGAGCATTTGCCGGACAATATCGGCGTGGAATGGAGCGGAATGTCTTATCAGGAGAAGAAGGAAGGCGGTCAGACGGGTCTCGTCCTGGCTTTGGCTCTGCTTTTCGTGTTCCTTTTCCTTGCTGCCCAATATGAAAGCTGGCTGGTTCCTGTGGCTGTGATATTGTCATTGCCGATAGCCATTGCCGGTGCGTACCTCGGTATCGCAGTCTTGGGCATGGAAAGCAATATTTATTTCCAGATCGGTCTCGTGATGCTGGTTGGCCTTGTGGCGAAGAATGCGATTCTGATTGTGGAGTTTGCCAAGGAAGAGGTGGAAGCCGGGAAAGACGTAGTGGAAGCGGCCGTTACGGCAGCGAAACTCAGGTTCAGGCCGATTGTGATGACATCATTGGCATTTATTCTCGGTATGCTCCCGTTGGTGTTCGCCAGCGGTCCCGGCTCTGAGAGCCGTCAGAATATCGGAACTGGCGTCTTCTTCGGTATGATTGTCGGCGTGTCGGTCGGAATCGTGTTCGTGCCGTTCTTCTTCGTCACGATTTATAAAATGAGATCATATTTCTCCAAAATGCGTCCGAAAATGAAAAATGTCATAGGCGGCAGGAAGTCGTTTATGTCAATGTTGGTGCTCGTCGTGGCTTCAGCATTGACCCTGAACTCTTGCTCGACATCGAGATATTGTCAGAAACCTGATTTGGGCGCCGTGCCGCAGTCTTTTTCCGTGGAGTCGGGTGACAGCAGCATCGCGGACCTCGGCTGGAAGGATGTTTTCAGAGAGCCTGAACTTCAGGAACTTATCGAAACGGCATTGACCTATAACAAGGATGTGCTGATAGCGGCTGAACGGCTCAATGAACTGCGTTACAAGTACAGGATGCAGAAGGCTTCGCAGCTGCCGGCGGTTTCGGCGAAGGGTTATGCGCAGGATGACCACAGCAATTACGGCGGCACCAGCAAAAGTCCGGACAAAATTGAGTTCGGCGTGAAGGCGTCGCTCAGCTGGGAAGTGGATTTCTGGGGACGCCTGAAGTGGGCAAGCCGGGAGAAACTGGCTGACTACCTGGCTGCCGAGGATGCGCAGAAGGCTGTGAAAATGAGCATTGTAGCCAGTGTGGCGTCTGCATATTATGAGCTTGTCGGCCTGGACAGGAAGATGGCGATTGTCACCAATACCATGGAGACCAGGCGTGAGTCCGTAAAGCAGGCGAAACTCAGGGCTGAAGGGGGTCTGACTTCGGAAATTCCTTACCAGCAGGCTCTCGTGGAGTTCGCTTCGTCCAAGGCAATGATTCCTGACCTGGAGAAGCAGATTGCGCTGAAGGAGAGTGAGTTGTGTTTCATTACCGGTTCGTACCCCGGGGAAATTGCGCGAAGTGTTTCCGCATCTGATATTTATAGTGATTCTGATGTCCCGACAGGCGTTTTGTCGGATATTTTGAAGCGCAGGCCTGATTTGATGGCTTCGCGGCATTCCCTGAAGGCGGCCGAGGCTCGTGTGGGCGTTTCCATTGCCGAGCGTTTTCCGACTTTCGTGATAAACCTGGGTGCCGGTCTGGAGAATGACGAGCTCAAGAATTTCCTGAAGTCTCCGTTCTGGTTCACCGGTGCGACGCTGGCGTCTCCGATTTTTGAGTTCGGCAAGCGTAAGGCGGCCATGAAGGCGGCGATCTCTTCTTATGAGCAATCCCGTCTCAAATATGAAAAGGATGTCTTGCTGGCCTTCAGGGAGGTGTATGACGCCACCGTCAGCTTCCAGTCCGCGCGTTCCAATTCCTATGCGAAATCCGTAATGGAGGAGGCGGCAGGGAAGTACATTACCCTTGCGAACAGTCAGTACATCAACGGCGTCATCAATTATATCGACGTGTTGGATGCCCAGCGTAAGTATCTTTCCTCCCAAATCGAGTTCAACGAGGCCAAGACCCGCGAAAATCTGGCATTGGTAGGTCTTTACAAGGCTCTCGGCGGCGGTTGGAATTGACGTGGTATAGTTCCAGTTCGGAATCCTGGCATGGGGGCTAGTGGATGTGGCTGTATACGATTTCGTTCCGCGAAAACGTTTTAAGCGGTACGGGAGGGCTTTAAAAACAGGTTTTGTACGAGGAAAACGTTTTAGACGGTACCAAATAAAGAATCACAGAAAATAAACCACGTGGCAGGAAAAGCCCGGCGGGAGTGGAGCCTCTGGAGGCATGGTCGCCCATGACCTTGTGAATGGGTGTCAGGCGACAGCCT
>OHKV01000098.1_pt1 | contig 90415 bp, 70 predicted proteins | sample 1568951 | NCBI WGS metagenome assembly OHKV01 (sample SAMEA3879528, study PRJEB24766) | human gut metagenome | biome: human-associated habitat; feature: feces | place: USA | collected 1985/1987
TTGCGAGCAAAGTGAGCTACAGTGCTTCGCCTCAGGCCTTCGCTGCATGTTCGCGTAGCGCTCCTTGTAGCGGTGCCGCAATCGCCATACTATTTGGTCAAAAATTGCGCAGAGAATTTTCTTTTTTTTGAACACCCTACCTTTATGGATGCTCCTATATGATACACATCATCGTCTATGCAAAGGAAGCGGTCATGTGATAAACGAAATGCTTTAACATCAATCGGTGCAATTCGTATGCTTACACGATTTGCGGTTTCACCTCTAAGAACAGTGGAGAGCATAGCCACTCCCTGCTCCGTGAAAGCATATGAACGAACTGTTGAGTGCTTCAAACTATTGAACCGGTCGCAATTTGTGACCAGTTCATTCATTTCTTCCTTAGTCAGTTGAAAACGAAAACGCTCAGGAAATCTCTCCATATTACGTTTTACAGCTTGATTTAACCCCCTGTTTTTCACTCCGTAAAGTTCAGCCAAGTCTCTATCTATCATAATTTGATTTCCACGAATAGACATTATTCGACTTTCTACAGGAGTGGTAACTACGACTTCATCATTTTGTAACTGGTCACAATTCAACTTAAACCGCAGTTCTTAAGACAAAGTCATCCGTCGGCTAAGAAGAAGTCATCTACCCTCGGCCGCCGTTCGTGCTACCCTCGGCCGCCGTTCGTGCTACTCGCGGCCGAAGGTAGCGCTACTCGCGGCCGCGAGTAGGTGACTTTGTAAAGGGGTTCTGGAAGTCAATGAAGTTTTCCTATTATTTGAGTACTCTTTTGGGATAAAAGCAGTATATTTGCGGTGTAAAATATGATACCAATATCAAAAAAATGTACCCTTGATTTCATCTCTTTTTTATGCCATTAGATAGCGTGTGTTGAAAATCAACGAGTCTCTTTATTTAATTGGGTTATGTAGGGTGACGCAAGCAAAAAAATGCTTAGTTTTGCACCATGTTTGTATGAAAGAAGATAAATCGTTCGGGTACCAAACGTTATTGTGGTGTGCAAAGTTCATGGTAAATCCACAGATGTGAGGAAGTTTGGAATGGCGAAATCAGCCGAGGAAGCTGAAGAACTATCTCAAAAGGCTCAATATTGTCTTTAGACTCAAGACGGGAAGCAAAAATTATACTTTGATAATTGCCGTGGAAAAGTATTTGAGGAGACTATGCGCGTAGTGGATAATATTGATTCTGTGCTCGTTAGCTGCACCCAGTTGTTACTTAATCAAGTTTATAAAATTATTAATATAACTCTAAATATTCATATTTATGAAAACACTATCTCAACACATGGTATGGCTGATAATGTCGGTGCTCATACTTTGTTCCTGTGGCTACAAGAAAGAAGCCAAGGAGGTTACTCGTAATTTCTTTTCGGCAATTAAAAATGAAAAGGTAGAAAAGATGGAAGAATTATACCCTGATATAGAGGACCTGCAGAATTACTACAAATCTGACACAATAATTTTTAAGGAGATTGTTGATCTTGGTGAAAATAAATATAGCGTGACTGTAACTAATAAATTTACTAATGGTTTTGGAAAGAGTAAAGAATCTCAGATCATCATCTTCGCAAAGCCTAAAGATGCGAAAAAGCCAAAGGATGGATATGAAATATATGACTCTAAGGGGCTATGTAATTTCTCGGATGATGCTATGTATAAGTTTGCAAAACGTAAAGGGTATATAGCAGGGAATAGTCTGACAGATCAAGAAGTAGCAACGAAGGTCTTGGAAGCGAGTAAGGAACTAATAAAGATTGCTGTGAAATTTACTACCTATCTGCGTGACAATGTAACTGTCTCAGATTGGAACTGGGAAACCAATGACTATAGCTATTCTGCAAGTGGCAGAGGTGTTGTTAAGAACAATACAAAATATGCTATTCCTGATGTAAAATATGTAGTCACTTACACGAAAAGAGATGGTACAGAGGTAACACAGGATGAAGGCAGTATTACCTATGGTGAAATTCGTCCATATGGTATGGAATCGTTTTCTTTTTATACTCCGTATGTTGGTAATGCTTCTCGTGCCAGTATAAGGCTTGAATTTGATAAGGACTTCATATTTGAAACCGTTGCAAAAGGTGAATTTGAATAGTGGTCGGCGGCCATAACAGCACTACGACTTTTTTACTGAAAAAGCTGTGGATTTCTGATGGGATTTTTGTATCTTTGCTTATAGCTTTGAGTCTTTGAGTGATGTTATTTATTATATCTAATTTGCTTATTTTCCGTGATATACGGAAGTACTCAAAGTCCTTTTGTTCAATGGCCAGTTCTAAATCCGAAATTTGAGTTATGACCACAAATGAAATAGATGAAAAGTCGTTTGGTTACGCACGCCGCCTCTTTGAGTCTGGTGATTTAGATAAGATTCCTGTTGGCACGGTGGCTGGTCTTCAGCAGATACACCAATATCTGTTTGAAGGTTTGTATGCTTTTGCAGGCGTCATTCGGGACAAGAATATTGCCAAGGGTGGCTTCCGTTTTGCCAATACGCTCTATCTCGACGCAGCTTTGGCAGCCGTGGAGCGGATGCCAGAAGACACCTTTGAACATATCATAGAGAAATATGTTGAGATGAACGTGTGTCATCCCTTCATGGAAGGCAATGGCCGTTCCACCCGCATCTGGCTCGACATGATGCTGAAACGCTCGCTCGGAAAAGTGGTCAACTGGCAGTATGTGGACAAAGACCAATATCTCTCCGCCATGGAACGCTCACCCGTCAACGACCTTGAACTCCGCTTTCTCCTCTCGCAGAATCTAACCTCCGATACGGAGAACCGCGAAGTGATATTCAAGGGAATTGAGCAGAGCTATTATTATGAGGGATATGAAAGGTAAGTTTTTCCGTTTCTTGCCCCCAACCTATTAGCCCCCTATAAGCCAAGCAGGTGATCAGAAAGGTTTTGCCTTTCTGATCACCTGCTTCCTTATTATTCAACCAGTTCTTTTGGCGGTGCTTGCCAGAAATATTCGTCGTCGCTGGTTGTTTGCCCCCATTTGTATTTGAATCCTTTCGGAACGAGCGTGATGCTTTCCGATTTCTGGGTGCGGTCGTGCGATTCGGCTTCGCTCCTTGAATGGAGGTTCGATGCTAAGATGTAAAGGTTCTTGGCCATATATTCTTCCAGGTAGCCTTCCACAGTCTGTTTGCTTTCGTGGTTCCAGTTGGCATCTTCGTTGAGAATGAGTTTCTTTCCAGCCTGCAGGCGTTCGCGCACCTCTCCCGGATGCAGCCAGAGGCCGTTTTCGTCCGTCACATAGGCGCAGAAAGTGGGGTCGACCCACACCCATTTGTTCAGCTGGCGGCTCCAGGCAATGGTGATGACATGGCAGTCGTTGTCTGTGTCGTATTCCCTCGACTGGCAGGTGATGTAGCGTGCCGGAATGTTTTCCGCCAAGAGCGCTTCGCAGAGCATTTCCGCCATGAAGCGGCAGTTGAGGCCGCGCTTTTCCGTTTGGCAGAGTTGGTAGAGGTCCACACAGTTGTAGCGGCATTTCGGCCAGCTTGAACTGCCGTCGTGGCGCACGAGGTCGTGCAGCCAATAGAGCAGACGTTTGATGCGTGAGAGGTCGTCGCCCGTTCCAGCCACTTCGTCGAGGCGGAAGAAATCGCGGGTGCGGGTGAGCAGTGAATCGTTGGGCGAAGCGTAGGTGAAGAGGGGCGTTGTTTGTCCCGTGCGTTTGTAGGGCGCCGATTGCTTGAGAATCTCCAGTTTGGTTTCTTTCTTCGGCCGCGCCGCAGCGGCCTCTTGGAATTTCTTTGAAACAGCCTCCAGTTGCTTCGTCATTGAGGTGTTGCCTGTTTTCTTCGCCATGTCGAAGAGCAGGTTGACAATGGTTCCCGGAGAATCGGCAAAGAAATCCGAGGTGCCCGTCAGGCAGAGTTTTCCCCACGTCTCAACATACGCCATGCAGCCCTTCCAATTGCAGGCTTTGAGCGACTTGGCGTCGGTGGTCTGCGGAAAAAACGCTGCAAAATTGCTTTGCAGCACAGGGGCCTTCAGCGTGTAGCCCTTCAGTTGCGGGCATTCAATGGGCTGTCCGTAGTATGTTGTGAGAATAGGGCCTTTGAAGACAACACTTGTCAGCACGGGGCAGTTCTTGACAAACTGTGCGCCGCCCGTGCTCAGCACGCTTTGATGAAAGGTGATGCGGGAGAGTTTGGGAAGGTTGTTGAAGACGTAGCCATCGATGTGGCCGACATTGCCGATGAAATCCACGCTTTCGAGGTTGGGAAGCGCGGAGAACGTGTGGGCGCTGACGTAGAAAACGTTGCCCAGCATCACCTTGCGGAGCGTTGTTGAGCCTGCGATGACCGCGGTCAGATTCAATCCGCTTTCCATATCGGTCAGCGTGGTTTTTCCCAAGTTGAGCACTTCCAACAGGCCGCCTTCATGCTTCTTCTCCGAATTGTTGCGTCCGGCAAAGCGTTTCAGGCTTTGCACATCGTTGGCGTTGAGCGTGCCGGTGACAGAGAGGTCCTTTATGTCGTTGTCGGCATAGCCTTTCAGCAGTTCCGTCAGTGTGCCAGGTGTCACGACTTTGATTTTTACGTTTTTGCCGCCCGCCAGTGCACTCGCGGCGCAGACACACAGGCAGCAGATGAGAGAGAGGATTTTGTTCATACGGTGGGGTTGTTTCTTGTAAGTACAAAAGTAAATATTTTCTTTGGCGTCAAGAGATGCGACGGCATAAATTCTCGAAGGAAAGAGAAAGGGGCAATACCTCCGAACAGGTTCTTCCGTATTGCCCCTTGGGGGTATGATTCACTAATTGTTGCAAGCAGGTGTTCAAACTGATTATTTTTTCGGATTCCTGTTGAAGTGGTAAACGAGATGCCCCATTACGTAGTGCGGCAAAGAACGGTACCACGTTTCCGTGCGTCCTTGTGCATTGACCTCATATTGTGTGGAGGACAACTGATGGAGAAGGTCGAATGCTTCAACTCGGAATATCAGTTTGCCTTTCATGAATGGTTGCGAGAGAGAAGCATTCAATACAAAATCATCGGTGTTCAGTTGTGCGCTTCCGTATCCACGTCGCATGTACATTGTGCCGTGGGCGGCAAGTGTCGTTTTCACGGTCGGCAGTGTATAACGTGCTGATAAGCCGTATTGCAAATCAACAGCATTCAGTGTTTCGAAGTCACGCATTTTGCCTTCGCTGTTACGCCAGCTCACATCGCCATTCGCACGGATGCTTAATGCCTTTTTCTGAAACTGAACATACAATCCGTCGTGCAGGGTCAACGTATTTACCGTGTTTCTGCGGCTTGCGTTTTCTCCGCTGAGCACGGAATGGTCTATGGAGTGGTTATAATTGGCATCAGCATTCATCTGCCAAGTCCAATAGCGGTTTTTGTCAAGATGGGATGAGATGTCAAATTGCCCTTTTAAGTCGTAAGCGCCGCAGACATTCGTCGGTTTGTAAGTATGTACTCCTGATTGTGGATCGTAAGTGGTTGATTGCGCCACATCACGATGGCGGAAATTTCCATTGGCACCGATATGCCACTGGCTGGATTTCTTACCGATTTTTCGTGTATAGTCTGCATAAATATGGGTGGTTGACCGGCCTTTCAGTGCGGGATTACCCAATTTGACCACCAATGGATTGCTGTTGTCGCGGTAAGCAATCTGGCTGACCAGGTCGACTGGCTCGCATTTGAAATCCGCACGAACTTCCAGCTGGTGTTTGGAACCCGGTGATTTGTAGCGATATGCTGCATAAGGCAGAAAGTAGACCCAGGTGTCGTTCATCAGCGTATCAACGGCCCCTCTTTGGTAATCGACAGTGTGGTGGAGCACAGGGATATCCAATCCCACTTCCCATCGTGTGTAAAGCGTATAACCTTCATGCCCAGTTTGGGAAAAGGAGAGACCTATGGTGTTTCCCCATTTGCGCACATGGCTGTCGTAGGAGTTCGACGGATCGGTGATGGCATGCAGCAGGTCAAGTTGTGAGGCCAGCAGCAAGGTGTCGGGATGGTACAAATAGTCGTGAGTGCGGCTCTCAAAATAATCGACCCCCTCCTTGACGCTCATATCCGTCTTGCCAAACAAATTCCCGAATCTCCATAGATTGCTCAACGATGCGTTTGTCAAACGGTTAGAGACATCGCTGGCGTTATAGCGAACATCCTGGGTAGAGGTGGAAGTCTGCCAAGTCTTGAAGCGGTTGGACAACCAAGACTGGTCATCGCTATGCCGGAAAAAGAAAAAGGCATTTGTGTACCATTTTTCTTTGTCGAACGCGGCGATGGCCTGTTGGGAAACTGACCATCCACGGCCTTCGCTCAACGCATCGGTTCTCATGGAAGCTGTCAGTTCCTCGTCCCACTGTTTAAACTGAGATAAGCCCGTGCCGTTCCGCTTTTCATAGTCGAATTGGGTAATGAAATTGAGATACCCAGGTTTCAGCATTCTCAGGTTGTTCTGCAATTTCAAATTCCAATTGTCAGCCTCGTTGCTTGTCTCTGTCCGTGAAGTGGAATATCCTCCTTCAAAAAACTGTTCATGACGCTGTCGCATCTCGGAACGACTGTCCGAACAGGTGAAGTCTGCAGTAAAGTCATTGGTCAGTTTGCGTTCTTCCGAATGATAGTTCAGGTTTGTCGCAACACTTCGCGTTGTAAGCAGCGAACGAGGCATGGTGGCGGGAGTCCAATGTCCATCTCCGCCAACATGGCGGGTTTCGTTCACGTTGTTCATATTGCCCATGACGGAATATCTCCATCGGTCTGTGAAACCCAAAAGGAGACCACGTCCCAGCCAACGGTGGCTTGTGCCTCCTGCCGCTTCCATGTTGGCGATATAGCCCCTGCTATATTCCTTCTTGAGGTTGACATCCATTACATATTTCCGGGCATCAACATCACGTCCGAAGGCTTCGCTCAGGTCCGAGCGTTTGTCGTAGATTTTGATTTCCTTGACCGTAAAATAGGGTAGGTTTTGCAGCAGAACCTTTTTGTTGCCATTCATAAACGAGCGCGAGCCGAGCAGTAGTTCGTCAACCTTTCGTCCGTTGACAAAAATTTCTCCCTCTTCATTCATCGTTACGCCCGGCATCTGCCTAATCAGTTCATCCAGCATCGAACCATCTGGCAACTTGAAGGCATCAGCATTATAGACCAAGGTGTCTCCTTTGTAATACATCTTTACCCTGGTCGCCGTGACAACGGCAGTACTCAGTTTGTTTTCTTTGATTTTGCGCAGTTCCAAAGCCTCGTCGAGCATCCAAGCACCTTCGTTTCCTCCGTCAATGTTCAGGGGCATCCAGGCATCCTCATATCCCTCAAGCGTGGCATGCAAAAGATATTTGCAGGTCTCTTTTTTCATATTCAGCATGAATTGAGCAGAGCTGAGCGTTCCATCGTTTCTGCGGATTTTCTGTATAGGAACAGAATCGACCACAACAGAACTATCTTTTGCCAGTAGCAGCGATACACGGGCTTCTGGTAATGGAATCTTTAGAAAGCCGTCCCGTACTTTTCCGATGACAAGACTTTGGCCCAATAGGCTGACAGATAAATAAGGGAGCCATGCTATCAGCATTAGCACCGAGAGCTTCTTTTTCATATAAATACGTTGCAAGTGGGTGTTACATAATTACTATAGCGTCTTTATAACCAGCTAATTATATTTTCTCTAATATGAAGTTGTGCATATTACCTAATTGTTAGGGAAGCCAATCTTATAATATGCACAACTATTTGTTATATAAAATAACTTCAGTTAGGCTTTATGACTTGTGGCAATAAAAGTTTACGCTAAAAGAAGTACCAGTACCAGAGGAAAAAGTATATTCAACAGAACAAACTCCTGTATAGTTGTTGTCTCCACTTGTATACAGACAAATTTTTCCTACATTGTCTTTATTCCTAAATCCATAATGTTGATTTCTGGAAACGAGATTAACCTGTTATAGATAGTTCCTATAGTAAATATTTTATTAAGCTTATGGGAGCAAAATTAAACAATATTATTGAAGTGATGAATTATTCTATAGGGAAAATATGGAATAGATTATGTAAAAAGGCTATGTTTTACCCCCCTAAGTTATAGCTGAAAATGCTAAATTTATATTACACCTTTGGGGTATGATTCACTAATTGTTGCAAGCAGATATTTAGTTATTTGTAGCCATATTGCGCGTCGAGCGTGGCCACGCGTGTTTCAATCCAATTTTTGATGTAGTCGGCTTCTGCTTCGAAACTGAGGCCTGCGTTGCCTGCGCTACGCCATTTCTTGGCCTCCCGCTTCATGGCGCCGCTGCTTCTCATGAGTTGCCAGTAGGCAGAGAAACGTTGGTTGAGGTTGTCGGGGGCGAAAACCGTGCGGCGCAGTTCGCAATAGCGTTTAGCCCGCATCTCGTTCCAATTGTTGGCATTCAGGTGCGTCAGTCGCTCGAAGAGCGCATTTTGCGTGTTGGAGTTGCGGAGGAAGTTGCGATAGTTGTCGGTGGCGTCGCAGCCATATTGCCGTCCTCCCCAGTCGCGTCCAAAGATGCCGTCGAGGTACCAGGGAATCGGCGTGAGCTTCTTCGATTTCGTCACGTCGCCCACCGCCCAATACATGTTCTTGCCGCTGTTGTCTGTTGCGTGAAGCAGTTCGATGAAGAGATAATAGTTGCAAACGGCAGAGAGGTCAAAGCATTTTCCCACGTTGGCAACAAATTCCTCGTCGCTTGCCGAAGCGGCGAGTGCCGCCCCGTCGTGGAGCGGTGTCCAGTCGGTTTTGTGGTTGTTTCCCATTTTCGGGTATTTGCTCTCCCAGTGGTCCCAAACGCCGCTGGCGTTGTCAAACGAAGGCGGCTGGCTGCCGACGGTCCTGTTTGTCCTGCGGTCGTAGCCCAAGAGCGTCCATGTGCTCCATTGTTTCGACTTATAGAGCAGGCCGCGCGGCCCGTTTTTCTCCGTTTTCGCTAGGTCGAGCTGTTTGCGGTCGATGCGTTCCGAGAAATTATAGATGCCCTGGTAGCTGCCGTTGACAAACACTTCCACCAGGCGGCCGCCGGCTCCCGTCTTCACCTTCCCCTTCGCATAATAAGGGCGCACGTCCATGTCGTTCCAAAGGTCCATCGCCACGCGGTTTCTCATGCGGGCGTGGTCAACGGCCATAGCGTCGAGAATCCAATAGTTGTCGGTGCGGAGGTCGAGGAAATGGCGGTCTTGCTTCTTGCCAGTGGCGTCGACGAACTTCACGGCGTAGGCCTTCTTCGGGAATAACGTGGCATAGTCGCCGCGGTGGCGCACGGCGGCAGTGAGCGTGGAGTCGGTGTCGCGGTGTTGCGGGTCGAGAAGGCGGAAGGTGGCCGGACTGAAACTGGATTTCGAGACCGCGCGGCTCGTGGTGAGTTCGATGACGGGCAGGAAGGTAAACGTCAGCCATGCCCCCTGCACCGTGTCGTTGTTTTGCACGAGGGCAAGACGGTAGGTGTGGCCATCGGTGGGCTTCGTGAAGCGGAACGTGCCGCCCGTTCCCACCTTCTTGCCGTCGACGAAGAGCACTCCCTTCTTCTCAGTTGTGGCGATGCGTCCCGTAAATTCCTTGGCGTTTTTACTTTCGCTGATGGCGAAGAGATGGGAAGACGAAAGGCTGTTGAACACCGGGCGGATGCCGTTGATGGTGAACGAGAGCTGTTGCGTGTTGCCCTGAATGCGGCGCACTTCTGTGGTGACGGCCACGGAGGGTGCCTTGTGTCGGACGATCTTTCCGGTGTAGGTGCGCGTCTTGGCGTTGCCGCTGAAGCAGTTTTTCGGCAGGTTGACCTTTTCGCCGTCAAATTCCGTCACCACGCGCCCCTTCTGGTCGATGAGGAAAAAGCGCTCGTTGTCGTGCAGCGTGGTGCTCGTGTTGCCATAGGTGCCAACGATGTGGTTGTTGAGGCGCACATCGAGATAGTGGTAGGGGATGTGAACGTTTTTGATGCCGAGGCCGATGCTGGCAGCATAAATCGTCCAGCGCGATTTGTTGCCGTGGTCGCCTGTGCTGAGATAGATGTAGCGGCGGTTGGCGGTGCGCTGTCCGTCGAAGGTGAAGTAACGGTTGGTGGCGGCGTTGCAGATGGTGTAGTTCCCATCTTTGTCTTTCGTGATGACCCACCATGCACTTTTGTCGACGGCGACACTGCGCATCATGTTTTCGCCGTTGTTGAGATACATCACCGATTGGACCTGGTTGCCCTCGCATTCAATGTTGTATGTGATGGCCTGTTCGATGTAGCTCGAAGGCATGATGCAACCATCGGTTCGGCAGACCGTTCGGATTTGGTAAAGCCCGCCCGAAACGAATTTCACTTTGTCGGCGTGCAGCGAGAGCGTGCAGGCGGCGAGGAGGGCGAGCAGGAGCGTTTTGATGGATGCCTTGGAAAAGGTTTTCATAAAGGTCGTGTAAGGATGGTGGGTTAGTGAAGCGGTGGGACCACCTACTTAGTATTTGTTTTCATTCATGCGGATGATGGCCGCGATGTCGGTGGTGCGGAGTTTTCCCGTGAGCTGGATGATGCGTGAACAATAGTTGCTGCGGAACTTGAAGATGAGCAGTTCGCTGATGTTTTTGCCGTGTGTGCGGTGAACGTACACAGCAATTTCCTTGTCGTCCCATTGAGAGTGCATCACGCGCTCGTATTCCTTTTTCGCTGTCACGCGTTCCATGTCCTTCCGCACGGAAGTCGTGGTGGAACGCGAATGCGTGTGGAGCGCCAAAAGACTTGTCAGCCGCGATATGACGCCCGACACGTCCCACACGTTGCTTTGCAGCATGTTGCTGTTCTTGGCCGCTTGCAGCATTTCTTCCGACACGTAGGTGCGGGCCATTTTGCTGTTGTTGGCATAATGGTCGAAGGAATAGAAAACTTTGACATTGCTGTCGGCCGTGATGGTCAAAACCACCGGCACTTCTTCAGCGTGGAGCGCATGGGGAAGGGGAAGCGCACCGCAGAGCAGGAGGATGGAGGAAAGAATGAATCGTTTCATGGTGGAGTCGGTTTGATGAGAATAAGTAATTACTAAAGAGGCGTGGGGACGGCAGGGCGGTTGGGCAAGCGAAACGGCGTATGAAATCTATGTAAAGAAAACCTACTTCGTTACCTTTGGGTGGTCGCGAGCGACCTGTGCAAAACAGAAAATATCGGCAGGTTTCTATGCCCGCCGCCTGTCGTGCCCCACGCTTTAAGTAATGGTGGAAAAATGCTGGACTTATTCTTTCAGCATTACTAAGGGAAGTGTCCTGAGAATATTCAGTTTAAAACACTTCCAAACGGTTATGATAATGGTTGTTCTGGGCAATGGATGAGGCGTAGGTTGGTGGTCAGAGTTAATCAGACTCCAACTTGTCAAGGCATCGGGCCTCCCAAGTCCTCTTCGCCAGAGAGTCCCTGGCAGAGGTCGCGCGAGATGATGTTGAGCGTTTGGTGTACTTCCTCGATGGCCTCTTGTGGCGTTTGGCATGTGTCGGTGTAGACCGTCTGTTGCGGTATCATCCAGCACCACACGCCGACGGCGAGGGCAGCGACACTGGCGGCGATGCTCGTCATGGTCAGCCATCGCATGGCACGCTGATGGCGGCGGCGTTCACGCTTTCGGAGGCGGTTTGAGATGCGCATCTGCAAGCCCACAGGCATAGGCACGTCGGCCGTTTCCGACAGGGCCATCACCATCTGGCGGTCGGGCTGCAGGTCTTCGGGGCAATCGTTCGTGCGAAACCACTCCCGCAGCGAGTGTTCCTCGGCGTGCGTCGTTTCTCCGTCGTAGAAGCGTTGCAAAAGTTGGCGTATGTCTTCAGATGTCATCATTTTGTATTGGGTTTTTGTGTTGGTTAATGATGGGGCCGTTGGATTATCCGTGTTTCATTTCCTCTTCGTAGGCCGCCCGCAATTGTCGGCGGGCGCGGGAGAGAATCATTCTCAGGTTCACCTCCGTTTCCCCCGTAATCTCTGCCATGTCGTGGAAACTGCATTCTCCAACGTGGCGCAGGGCCACAACGCGGCGCGACCGCGGGGAGAGCCGCGCCAGGAGGCGCTTTAGCAGGCCGTGCGTTTCGCGGTGTTCCATCTCAGTCTGTGCTGTGGCGGCGTCGATGTCCGTAGGCGCGTTGTGTGCTTCAGCGATGTCGGCGACGGTGTGGCGGTTGCGTAGCATGTTGAGACTGATGTGGCGCAGCGTGGTCATGAAATAGCCCTCGGCATTTTCCATGCGTTCAAGTTCATTTCGCTTTTCCCACAGGCGGGCAAATGTGTCTTGCACGGCATCTTCCGCATCTTCCGCATTGCCAAGAACAGAAAAGGCCACGCTGTAGAGGCGCGGAGTCAGTTGGAGATATTTCTGTTCGAAGCTTTGCGTGTTCATGCCGTTGAGGTTAGAGCCGAAGTATAGGCCAGAGGTGACTGCCTTCTGTGGCGTGTTTCTATTGTTATAACACGAAGGGATGGATTTTGTGACAAGAAAAAGAAAGTTTTTTTTAGCCGGTGGTCAAAAATATTGTTTTTTGAAGGATGGCCGAGAAGAAAAAGACAAGGGGGCGCTCCAAACCATGCGGTTCGGAACACCCCCATTGTCGAAAACTTAGTGGTGGTGAAAGAATAATGCTTTCAACATTGCGTAAAACCACCTACTCAAAATAGAAGGAGAGCACCACCATTGAGGTCGTGGCGCGGTCGATGCTCTGTGTATAGACAAATTGCGTGGGGTCGGTGAGGTCCTTGCGGTTTTTCTCCAAAACGTTTCCCAGCCCGAAGCAGAATTTGATTTCTGGGATGAGTTTGAAGAAAGGAAGGTAGAGGTCGCACCCGATTCCCGTTTCAAGCATGAGGTTGAAGGCTTTGGTGCGCAGGAGCGTGTGTTTGTTAGCCGTCAGGTCGTACATCGGCGAGAGTCCTGCCACAACGTAGGGCCGATAGTTGTTGAAGCGCGGCGCACTCACTTTGAGGTCTATGGGCAGTGCCACGTAGGTCGACTTCATGTCTTGCGAGTTGCGTCCTTCGTCGGCCAGATTGCGGAAGCGTATGTGCTTGCTGCCGAAGTGGAGCGAGGGGATGAGGCGCAGGGAGAACGTCGGATTGAGTTTCCATTCGCCGAGCACGCCGACAGAAAACCCGAAATTGTGGCGGTCGTTGGCGGCAACCCACTGTGCTCCCGTTGCGGGGTCGATGAAACCGTTGTTGGTCAGAGAGAGCCCCTGGTCGTGCAGGCCGACGGTGAATCCGTAATGGAAGCGGCGCTCATCAATAAACGGTTTGTTTTGCACCTTGCGTTGTTGGGCGCAGACCGACAGGCTGCAGCCCGCAAAGAGCAGCAGCGCCATAATGCGGCAGACGCTCGGAAGGAGTTTCAAATGGTTGTGCATAGGCAATGGGGGAGGGTTGGCCTCCGAGAGGGAGGGTTAGTTGACGTTCATGCTGAACGACCATGTGCCGTCGTTGTCGTAATATTTGCCAGAGTAGGTGCTGCCGTTGACGTAGCCTTCATAGCGTCCGCCGCCATTCTCGTAGATGAGCAGTTTCTTCGAACCGTCATAATAGTTGCCCGAGATGTCCAGTGTGGTGTTGTTGAAACTGGCCGTTCCGCTCACTTCGCTGTCGTTGTCAACGGTGAACACGAGGCGTACGTAGCACGATTTGTCGCCGTCGCTGTGGTGGAGATAACCCGTGATGACGTTGGTGTTGTCGTCGCTGGAAGTGCTGGAGGAATGGCTGTTTGACGTGTCGTCGGTGTTGTACACTTCTTCAACGTCGGGCTCAGCCAGCGTGTCGGCATCGTAGGTGTCCGATTGTGTCGGCGTGTCGTCGGTTTCATAATCCACTACTTCCACATCGCTGCCGATGCTGTCTTCGCTGTTGTCGCTTGATTTAGAATCGTCGCCCAACACCTTGGTGGCGATAAACCACGTGGCACCAATGAGGATAATGGCGCTCAGAATGCCGATGACGACCCAGAGAACCGTGTTGTTGCGGCGCGGCGGCTGGTTGAAAGAACCAGAGGGCGGCACAGTGCCAGGATTGGAAGGCGGCACGGTTCCAGGATTGGAGGGCGGAACGGTGCCAGGATTTGAGGGCGGCACGGCACCAGAGGCCACGGTTGCAGGGCCAGAAGGCGGCACGGTGCCGGGATTTGACGGCGGCACGGTTCCGTTGCTGACGATGCGCGTTTTTGGCGAAGCATCGACTTCCGGCACTGGCGGGATGTCGTCGGGCACAGGGGGCGGCGTTGTGCCGTTGTTCGTGTTAATGGTGGTGTTTGTGTTCGCATCGGCGTTAGGGGCTGGTGCGCCACACACGGGGCATTCCTTCAGATCGTCGGGAAACTGATGACCGCATATAGAACAAGTCTTCATGATGTTTTTTGTTTTTTAGATGGCAGGCGCGGCGGCAGTTGCTTTCGGTTGGGGTATGCAATGCTTTAGTAATGGTGAAAGATTTTTCACCATTACTTAGGTCGGCGCCTTGATGATGTAGGACAATAAACGGAAAGGGAGAAGGGCTTCTTGGCAGGAGACAACAGAAATGCTGTGAGAAATGATGATGGGCATCCCTTGTCGTTCCGTCAGTATTTTCTCCCGATTCTATGAACAAGCAAATTTAAGGAAAAGGCTTGAAATGGGCGAATGGTGGGCCGATTTTTTGGGGATGCTTTGGAAAACGAGGCGGGGCAAACGGGAGAGTGTGAACTTTGCACTGGGTGGTGCAATTAAAAGCGGGCACCGTCCCTTGCTTGTCACAAGTTTGGTGGGCACCCGCTTTTGTTCCATGAAAACGCTGAGTGTGCCGTTCATCCCATTGTTCTGTGTGTGGCACACGAGATAATATATGAATAAATGTTCCTCAAGAATAAAAGGCTTCTGGCGGGAGCATTGCAGCGGCGGCTGCCGCATCCCTTTCTTGTTCTTTTAATTTGTGGGGGCATTCTTGACTTGCTCGTTGCCCTCATATAGCCTTCCTTCGCTAATACATTCTGAGAGGTTTTCGTCTTGAACAGCGGCACCTTTGCCGTTGTCCGATGTGCAAATTAAGTAAAAACGAATGAAACCGGGCAACCAAAAAGGTGTCCGGTTTCGTTCAAATGGTAAAAAATGCCTGATTTCGTATCATTTGGAAGTGAATTTTACGATATGGAAGTGTGGCGGGAACTCATTTCGAGCAGATAATTAGTATTTTGACCACCTACTTATTAGTCTTGCCGCAAACGTGAAGCGGCATGGCGGTGCCGCGTCTTCCTCCTGCGATTTGGCAGAGCTGGCGTCCCTTCTCAAAACGGCCAGATGAGCGGCACGAGCAACACCGTTAGGATGAGGGCGATGAGGTTGAGCGGGAGGCCCACTTTCACGAAGTCGGCAAAGCGGTAGTTGCCGATACCCTGCACGATGAGGTTCGTCTGGTAACCGATGGGCGTGGAGAAACTTGCCGATGCCGCCATGCAGATGGTCACGAAGAAAGGCATGGGGCTGACGCCGAGGTGTTGCGCCATTGACAGAGAGATGGGGAAGGCCAGGGCCGCCGCGGCGTTGTTCGTCATCAGTTCGGTGAACACGTTGGTGATGACAAACACAACGGCAAGCAACACCAGCGGCCCGTGGTCGTTGCTCAGCCCCGTGGCGAAGAACGCCACGGCGTCGGCCATGCCGGAATTTTGCATGGCGCGGCTGATGGCAAAGGCCGAGGCAATGGTGATGAGGATGTCCCAGGAGACATATTTGGTGTATTTCCGTGCGGGGAACATGCCCAGCCATGCCATGATGATGGTCGTTATGCTCACGAAGAAAAACATGTCGAGCGTCATGCCAGGACAAGCCTGCTTCACGGCGGGCAGTTCGCCAATGGTGGCCCCCAACACCATCAGCACCATGAGGCCGACGGCCAGCCAGCGTTTCGATTTGTTCATCGGCGCTTCTTCTTTTCGGCCGTCCGACACCATGAGGAAGAACGAGGAGTCGCCCCAGTTTTCCATGAAAGACTTGTCGGCCAGCAAAACAAGCGTATCGCCTTCGCGAAAGCGCTCCTTACGCATATCGTGGATGATGATGGTGTCGCCGCCGCGTCGTATCTCCAGGATGGTGGCACCATATTTCCGCTTGAAGTCGAAGTCGCGCACGCGGCGGTTGATGGCCGGGAAGCGGGCCGCAAGCACCACTTCAATGCGTTGCAGGCCCTCGCGCCGCTCTTCGCTCGTGACTTGCTCTTCGCAGTCTTCCCGACGGTCGGGGAGCAGGCGCGGCGAGGCGATGTATATATAAAGGAGTCCGACAACGGCAATGACGATGCCCACTTTTCCAAGTTCAAACATGGAGAAGCCGGTATATCCAGCATCAATGACCATGCCGTGGACAACGAGGTTTGTGCTTGTTCCGATGAGCGTACACACGCCGCCAAGGATGGTGGCGTATGACAAAGGAATGAGGAACTTCGTTGGCGAAAGTCGGTGGCGCTCTGCCCAGCGTTTGATCATCGGGGCGAAGATAACCACCACTGGCGTGTTGTTGAGAAAGGCTGAGATGAAGGCCACGGCGGGCAGCATGCGAGCCTGTACGCCCCGTATGGTGGCGCGGCGTTTAGGTAACAGGTGCTCAAGGAGCGTGCTGAGCAGTCCGGAGCGCCGCACGCCTTCGCTCACAAGAAAGAGCATTGCCACGGTGATCATGCCCTTGTTGGAGAAACCCTCAAGAAGTTCCTTCGGACTCAAGATACCGGCACACATGAAGGCCACGGCACCCGAAAGCAGAATGAGGCCAGGGCGCATGCGGTCTTTGATGAGCGCGATGATGAGCACCGACAATATGATGATGACAAATATGGCTTGGAATCCCACGGTGGTTGTTTAAAATAGGAGGTGAACGTAGCGTGTTTTAAGATACGGTATATTTTGGGGCTTACCCCTTCTGTGTAGCTGGGCGAACGATGAAGAACGGGTTGAGGAGGTCCTCTTTGTTGTAGACCACTGGTTTACCGTCTTCAGCTTTCACCACTTCGCAGCCAGCACCGAGGGCAATGGCGTGTCCGGCAGCCGTGTCCCATTCCATGGTGGGGGCGAGGCGCGGATAGATGTCGGCGCGGCCTTCAGCCACGAGGCAGATTTTTAGCGAACTGCCCGCAGAATGTAGTTCGAGGCCAGGGTGGGCTTCACGCTCACGGGCCACGAAAGCTTCTGTCTCCGGAGAGAGGTGGGAGCGTGAAGCCACCACGATGTAGGGCCGCTCGGCGTCATCGTTGAGCGGCAGGGCCGTTTGTCCGACGAGGCTGCCCGTTTCGTCCACTTCGCAGCGCCAGGCCGCGATTTGTCCGTTGAATGCCTCCGTGTGTCCCCAGAAAAGCGTGCGCGACACTGGCACATAGATAACGCCCATGACAGGCACACCGCCTTTGACGAGGGCGATGTTGACAGTGAACTCCCCGTTGCGCTTGATGAACTCCTTCGTGCCATCGAGTGGGTCGCAAATCCACAGCGTTTCCCATTGTTTGCGAACGGCATAGTCCTCGTGACAGCCTTCCTCGCTGAGCAGAGGGTAGGGCGTCATGTCGAGCGCCTGCGCGATGACAGCGTGTGAGCGACGGTCGGCCAGGGTGAGCGGCGAATTGTCGGCTTTGCGTTCAACTTCCCAGTCCAGGTCGGGATGGGTGTATATTTTCATGATGGCCTCGCCAGCTTCCACAGCGGCGGACAATGCTATTTGAAGAAGAGTTTCTGGTTTCATTTGTTTGGTGGATGATTGGAAATTAATACACCATTGTCAGGCGTTAGTTTTCCGTTACTCCTTATATATAAAGGTGTCCTTGCTACGCTTTGCGCTGTCTCAGCCGCGCTTTTTGGGGTGCAACACCACGAGCGGCACAATCATTTCCTCCATCGAGACACCGCCGTGTTGGAAAGTGTTGCGGTAGTAGGTCACGTAATAGTTGTAGTTGTTGGGATAGGCGAAGAACTTGTCGCCCTGTGCAAAGATGTAGGTCGTTGAGAGGTTGGGCGCTGGCAGTCCGAATCGGTTTGGGCGTTTCACTTCTATCACCTCCTTCGGATTGTAGCTCAGGTTCTTACCCAGTTTGTAGCGCAGATTGGTGTTCACGTTGCGGTCGCCAACCACTTTGATGGGCGACGTGGCGCGTATGCTTCCGTGGTCGGTGGTAATCACGATTTCATAGTCGAGTAGCGACAGAGCGCGGAAAAGTTCCTTGATGGCCGTGTGGCGGAACCATGAGAGCGTGATGCTGCGGAAAGCCGCCTCCCCGCCCGCCAGTTCGCGCACCATGCGCGATTCCGTTCTGGCATGCGAGAGGATGTCGATGAAATTGATGACGAGCACGTTGAAAGGCGATTGCGTTAGTTGCGGCAATGTCGAGAGAATATGGTCGGCCGCCTGCGAATCGTTGATTTTGTTGTAGGTGAAATGCTCCTTTCGGCGGTAGCGCTCCAGTTGATGGCGTATGAGGGCCTCCTCTTGCAGGTTTTTCCCTTCGTCTTCATCCTCGTCCACCCAGAGGTCGGGATACATCTGGCGTATCTTCTCTGGCATCAGGCCTGCAAAGATGGCGTTGCGGGCATATTGTGTGGCCGTCGGGAGAATGCTGAAATAAAGGTTCTCCTCAATGTCAAACTGCTCGGCGAGTTCACCGCTTAAGGCCCGCCATTGGTCGAAACGTAGGTTGTCGAGCACGAGCAGAAACACTTTGCGGCCTGCGGAGAGCTTGGGAAACACCACCTTCTTAAACAAATCCGGACTGATGAGCGGGCGTTCGTCGGGATTGGCAATCCAGTTTTCGTAGTTCTTTTTGATGAATTTGGCAAAGGCAAGGTTGGCCTCCGTTTTCTGCATGCCCAGCATTTCGCGCATCGATTCGTCGGCCTCGTCCAGTTCCAGTTCCCAATGAACAAGCTTCTTGTATAGCTCCTTCCACTGTTCAGCGTTGAGGTCGTCACCGATTTGCATACTGATGCGAGCAAATTCCTGCCGATAGTTGGTCTGCACCACCTCCTGCTGAATTTCAGTGCGGTGGATGTTCTTCTTGAGCGTCAGCAGAATCTGCTTCGGATTGACAGGTTTGAGCAGATAATCGGCAATCTTCGAGCCAATGGCCTGGTCCATCAGGTCTTCCGCCTCATTCTTTGTCACCATCACGATTGGCACGTTGGGCGTAGTCTCCTTGATGGCCGCCAGCGTCTCAAGTCCGCTGAGTCCCGGCATATTCTCGTCGAGAAGGATGAGGTCGTAATTGTTTTCTCGGCAGAGGTCGATGGCGTCTGGCCCGTTAGAGCACGTTTGCACGGCATATCCCTTCTTTTCCAGAAAAACGATATGCCCTTTGAGTAAATCAATCTCATCGTCCACCCATAGAAGTCGTCCGATATTGTTCATCTTCAAATGTTTGTAATTAGAAATTCAGCCTGCCAGGCAGCAACCCCAGATTTGAGAGCCAGGCGGATTTACGGAAAATTATACCGCCTTTACCTCCCTTGCACGCTTATGCTGCGAAGTTAGAAAAAAAAGAGCAGTTTCACATCCTCAATCCGGTTAATTAGTCTTATTCTTGGCGCGTGTTGCAGTGTTTTCGGCCTTTCCAGAAGGATGGAAATCAGTGCAGGACTTTGATATATAATATATTTACGCTAACTTTGTTGGTGTTCCTCAGTTTGGGAAGTATGGATTTATGCCTTTCTTTTTTGCGACATGCTTCCCAGCAATATTCAACCATTAACCAATAAATCACATGAAAAAGTTTTTACTTGCTTCAGGAGCCGCTTTGGCCGGAACTATGGCCGCAATCGCCCAAACGAGTGAGAAGCCCAATATCATTCTCTTCTTGGTGGACGATATGGGATGGCAGGAAACATCAGTGCCTTTCTATAAAGACACAACGGCGCTCAACCACCGCTATCGCACGCCCAACATGGAGCGCATGGCCAAGATGGGCGTGAAGTTCACGCAGGCTTATGCCAGTGCGATTTCTTCGCCTTCCAGATGCAGCCTGATGACGGGTATGAACCCGGCCCGCCATCGCGTGACCAACTGGACACTTCAATACGACAACGCAACTGACGCCTCTGGCGGCCGCCTAAAAATGCCCGACTGGAACTACAACGGTTTGCAGCCCGACACCGTGACATCGGCCCGTGACCTTAAGAACACGGCATTGGCAACGGCGCTGCCGCAGTTGCTCAAGAACAACGGTTATTACACTATCCATTGCGGAAAGGCCCATTGGGGCGCTATCGGCACAGCGGGCGAAGACCCGAAGGCATTTGGCTTTGACGTGAACATTGCAGGCGGTGCCAATGGATCCCCTGCCAGTTATCTGGCCCAGGATAACTATGGTTCCGGACTTTCTCATGTGCAGGGCTTGGAGAAATATTATGCGAAAGGAACCTTCCTGACCGATGCCCTGACGCAGGAGGCCATGCTGGCGATGGATGTGCCCATTGAAAAGAAGCAGCCGTTTTATCTCTACATGTCCCACTATGCTATCCACACGCCATACAATCCCGATTCTCGCTTCACGTCCAACTATATGCAGGCCAACGGACAGGGCGTTTACGATGAGCAGTTACAAGCCAATCTCAACAAGCAAGAAATCAATCATGCCGCTTTGATTGAAGGCATGGACGAGAGTCTTGGGAAGATTATGGACTATCTGGAAGCACGTCCAGAGGTGGCGAAAAACACCATCTTGCTTTTCATGTCGGACAACGGTGGCCAGGCGGTCAGCGTGCGCCAGGGACGTGCCAACTACGACCAGAGCTATCCAGCACGTGCCGGTAAGGGCTCGGCTTACGAAGGCGGCATCCACGAACCGATGATGGTGTATTGGCCGGGCGTGACGCAGGGCGGTACGGAAAACGCCAACCGCGTGGGCATTGAGGATTTCTTCCCAACGATTTTGGAAATGGCGGGGGCGAAGAACTACAAATGCTCGCAGACGGTTGACGGCAAGAGCTTTGTTGACGTGCTCCGCAATCCGCAGCTTCGCCGCGAACGCACGTTGGTGTGGCATTTCCCCAACCGTTGGGGCGAGAGCCAGGACAGAGCGGAAGGATATGGCTCATATTCTGCCATCATGAAGGGCGACTACCACCTCATTTATTTCTGGGCAAACCAGGAGCGTCGGCTTTATAACGTGAAGGAGGACATCGGCGAACGCAACAACCTCGCCAAGGCGATGCCAGAACTCACGATGAGCCTGGCGCAGGAACTCACCGACTCGCTCATCAGCTATGGGGCGCAGCGCCCGACCATCATCGCAACGGGAGAACTGGTGCCGTGGCCAGTTGACGGCCAGCAAATCGTGAGCGCAGGCGACCCCGTTGAACCTTCAAAGGTGTTTGAATACAGCACGGCCGACAAGCGCCATTATTACACCATCAGCGACAAGCGTCCCACAGGGGCTTTCTATTGGACTCAAGGGAAACACAATGGTTACAACGCCCTGCAATGCACCACGAAAGCCTACAAAGACACCACGCAATATAAGCAGCTCTTTTACATGATGCCGGGCTCAGACGATATGCACTTTCGTCTGTACACTTACCAGGGGGAGCCGGTTAACTACGTAAAAGGCAAGGCGGGCTCTTCGTGGAACAAAGGCAATCCGTCGCCCATCGTGGAAATGCCTTTTCTGCAATACGCCACAGAAAAGGCCGGAGAGTTTCAGGTCATTATGACTGGAACAGAGGGATATTACAGCTTTGCCAGTAACGGCATCTTGATGAACGACCGCGGTACAGGAAATGGTGCGGCAGCCAATATGAAGTGGGTGATTTCCACCTATTCGGGCAACAATATTGCAGACCCAGGAAGCATCTACAAGTTCACCAGTGTGTCGAATCCCGTGACAGGAATTGAAACGCTTGAAGCCGATGCCCGCCACATGACGCGGCAGGAGTTGGCAAGTGTTGTCGGTGTGAAATTGTATGACACCAAGGGCAGACGCATGAAGAATGTCAAGGCTGTGCCAAACGGCTTCTACATTGTCAAGGCATCCAGCGACAGTTACAAGATTTACCTGCATTGAACCTTCGCCATTACTTAACAAAAACGGCAGGCCAAGTCCAAGCATGAGTTGGCCTGCCGTTTTTTATGTTTCAAGACAGAAGTCGGGTTTATTTCTTTACCACGATGGCTAATCCCTGCTTCTCGAGCGCCTTCACGGCTTTCTCAATGGCCTCGTAGTGTTCCGGCGCGATGCCGAGCGCTTTGAGATCGATGGTTGGCAGGGCCTCGTCGGCGTGCAATTCATTTTCCTCTACGGGGGCTGCAATCATGCCGACGGCCGAAGTGTTGTTGGTGATGGGGTCGATGATGATAAAGGCACCCGTCGGTTTGTTGTCCTTGTAGGCATCAAAGAAGAGTTCCTTCGACGTGACCATCACGGCGCGTCCGATTTCGTTGAGCGTCAGGCGGTCAACCTGCGAGCGTTCCAGCGTGTTGACGTCCACTTTATATTTGAAGTGGTCAAAGCGGCAGCGTGTGGTGTTGGTGGTGTGTTTGAGATAAAACGACTTGTTGGGGTCCATCGGTTCCTCGTCCATCCAGACGATGGTGGCTTCGAAATGTCGGCCGATGTGCGGACCGTTGGGCAACGCCTTGGGCGTTCCGGCGTTCTCCGCCATGTCTTCCGGGCATTTAATGATCATCTCGCCGCGCGAAATGTCGATTTCATCCTCCAGTTGCAAGGTTACGCTCTGGGGCGGGAAAGCATAGTCGAGGTCGCCGTCGTAAGTCACGATGCGCTTCACGCGACTCGTCTTTCCGCTGGGTAGCGCCATGATGCGGTCGCCTTTGCGCACCACGCCCGAAGCCACCTTTCCGCAGAATCCGCGGAAATCGAGGTTGGGGCGCAACACGTATTGCACCGGAAAGTGGAAGTCCTGGAGATTGTGGTCGTTGCCGATTTCCACTTCTTCGAGATATTGCAGGATGCTCGGCCCTTCATACCACGGCGTGCGCTTAGAGTGGGTCACGACATTGTCGCCTTCGAGGGCTGAAAGCGGGATACACTTCACGTCGGGCACCTGGAAGGGCGCGATGAAAGTTTGGAAGTCGCTCACGATGTTGTTGAACACCTCTTGAGAGTAGTCAACGAGGTCCATCTTGTTGACCGCCAAGATGATGTGTTTGATGCCGAGGAGCGAAACGAGGAACGTGTGGCGGCGCGTCTGCGTGATGACGCCCGTGCGAGCGTCCACGAGGATGACCGCCAAGTTGGCCGTCGAGCCGCCCGTGATCATGTTGCGCGTGTATTGTTCATGTCCCGGCGTGTCGGCGATGATGAACTTGCGCTTGTTGGTTGAGAAATAACGGTAGGCCACGTCGATGGTGATGCCTTGTTCGCGTTCAGCTTTCAGACCATCGCAGAGCAGGGCATAGTCGATGTGTTCGCCGGCGTTGCCAACGCGCTTCGAGTCGCGTTCGAGCGCTGCCAACTGGTCTTCATAGAGCTTTTTCGAATCGAAGAGCAGGCGACCGATGAGCGTTGATTTGCCGTCGTCAACAGAGCCTGCGGTTAGAAAGCGCAGGAGATCCTTCTTTTCGTCTTGGTCAAGATATTCCTCGATGGAGAGCTTTTTGCCGTCGATGACAGTTGCTTCGCTATTTGGGTTGTTCGTATTGTTCATTATATAGTGTGTTTATTGCAGCAGGCTGTTTGGCCCTGCCGTCAAATCGTTTTCAGCTTCAATTTTCTCGCGTGCATCGCGTTGCCCTTGCTTGACCCCTTCGCTGCGGGCGCAGAAAAACACGATGACGGCCAGCAAAACGGCCAGTGTCACGAAGAGAATGCGTAGGGGGATGTGGCGCTGTATGGCTTCGATGCGCTCCTCGGCCCTCTGTATTCTGTTGTGTTGGACGGTGGTGTGTGAAACAGACGCCGTGTCGGTGGAATGGTTGTTTGACATATTCAGCATGTATTGGACTTAGAACGCAAGACTGTCGGGGGGGGATTCATCAATGGCTTCAATGCGGTCGATGGAATCCGTTTGTGCGGCGCGTCTGATGTCGATCAGCGAGTCGACGGGCGTTTCCTCAATGGTGCCTTCATAAACGGGGTCGGGTGTGCGCTTGTTGGCCGCCACCGAACCGCCGCAGTTCCAGAGGTCGAGACATTCGCGATAGGTGACATTGGCGTAGATGCTCTTCACCAGAAACGTCTCGCCCGTCAACAGCAATGCGACCGCCGCGATGCTTGCGGCCCACAGCAGTGTCTTGCGGCGCTTGCCAGCCGGTTGTGCAGCGCGTTTGGGAGCGTTGCTCTTGGTGGTTTTCTGACTGTTGGTTGCGTCGCTTGGCGTGCGGCCTCCAGTCTGTCCGCCTTGTCCGTTGGCCAGTTCCCGGAAAAGCACCACGCTCGCCGTTTTTGGCGAGATGCCCTGTCCGCATTGGGGACAGTTGCGCAGGCTTGACGGCAACACCGTTCCGCAACGTTTACACCGCAGGTATGCAGGAATGGCTGCCCCCTGCTGGCATCCGCAGCGCGGACAACTCTTTTGGCTGTCAGGATAGACCTGGCCGCATACTCTGCATGTTGTTTGACTCATATTGATAAGTTGGTATTCAAATTTGCTAATGGTGAAAGAATAAGTTGGGCAATTTTGACCTGTATTTCTCAGAACAAGCGTCCTTGTCCCGTAATCTCGTCCAGAACGTCTCCGCGCGTTTCCTCGTTGCCTGGCGTTCTTTCGGCCTCCTGTTTGTCTGGCGTTTCCTCGTCGCCCTCCTCCTCTTCGTCACCCTCTTGCGGTTCCGGTTCGGGCAGGCGCAGCGGTTCGAGTTCTTCAATGTGGTCAACGGCACACGTGGTGAGGCGCTTTCCCTTGGCCTTGAAACTCTTCACGCCGATGTAGCTCTCCACGTCCACTTCCAGGGCATCGCGGAAGGCGTCGGCGCCGCCGTAAACCACTTTCAGGCGTGGATAAACCGTGTCGGTGAGCAAAACAAACTGCGAATTGGGGTTTTCGCCGAGGAAGTTCAGATGGCGCGTCTGCGCGGTACGTTCCAGCGTGAAGCGTTTCACGTAGGCAAAACCCTGCTGGTCGGCATCAAAGAGCACGGCCGTCCACACTTTCTCTTCGTCGAACTTCTCCACGCGCAGGATGCCCGTCGGTTCGTAGTGGTTGTTGAGGTCAAAGTTGGTGGTGTAGAAATCCCCGTTTTTGAGCACAACGAGCACGAGGTCGTCAGAATGAAATTCTCCGAGATACTGGCCGCGCTCGTCATAGTTGAGGCGTTGCACGTCGGCGTCAAACCACACCTTGCGGCCGCCCAGCGTTGAGGCACCATGTGCCTTGAGCGTCACTTTGTGAACGTCCAGTCGCGTGAGAAGATTGCCACGGCTTTGGCGTCCTTTGACGAGGATTTCGCCAAAGTCCTTTTCAAAGAAGATGCGGCGCAGTTTCGGGTTGGGTCTCAGCGTGACCTTCACCACTTCGGCCTCACCGTTCGGGTTGGCGGTGAAATAGAGCACGCGGCTGCCCGCTTCGCCCGTTGTCAAGTCGTATTCGCGGTCGTGCGTGATAGACGTCACGTTGAAGCGCTTGATATAGCACGCTCCAGCCTTGCCATCGCGATAGACCACATTATATATAGTGCGTTTGTCGTTTTTCTTAAACACGGCGATGTGTATCACTTCCGCCTTGCGCTTCTCGGCTTTCGATCGTTCCGTTTCGCCGATGAAAACCTTCTCCTGCACGCGTGTCACCTTGTAGGTGCCATCGCGGTAGAAAATAATCACGTCGTCGATGGGCGAGCAGTTGTCAACAAACTCGTCCTTTTTCAGGCTCGTTCCCATGAAGCCGTCGGCGCGGTTGATGAAGAGCTTCTCGTTGGCCTCAATCACCTTTGTCGCTTCGATCGTGTCGAAACTTCTGATTTCCGTGCGGCGCGGATGTTCGTGGGCATATTTCTCATGGAGGAGTCGGAACCAGTTGACCGTCACCTCCGTCATGTTGTTCAAGTCGGCATCAATGCGTGCAATCTCGTCTTTCATGCGTGCAATGAGCTCATCGGCCTTGTCCTTGTTGAATTTTAGGATGCGGGCCATCTTGATGTCCATCAGTCGGAGAATGTCGTCCTTCGTCACTTCGCGCACAAACTGCGGATAGTATGGCGTCAGTCTCTTGTCGATGTGCTCGCAAGCGGCATCCATGTTTGGTGCCTGTTCGAAGCCCTTATCCTTATAGATGCGCTCCTCGATGAAGATGCGTTCCAAAGAGGCAAAATGCAGGCTCTCGAAGAGTTCGCCGCGGCGGATGAGGAGTTCGCGGCGCAGGAGTTCGCGTGTGTTGTCGACCGAGCGGCGCAACACGTCAGACACCGTCAGGAACTTCGGCTTCTTGTCGTCAATCACGCAGCAGTTTGGCGAAATGTTCACTTCGCAGTCGGTGAAGGCAAAGAGCGCGTCGATGGCCTTGTCAGAGCTCGTTCCGGGCGAGAGGTGCACGAGGATTTCGGCATGCGCCGCCGTGTTGTCCTCCACCTTTCGTATCTTGATTTTCCCCTTTTCGTTGGCACGCAGAATGCTGTCGATGACCGTGGAAGTGGTCTTGCCGTAAGGGATTTCGCGGATGACGAGCGTCTTGTTGTCGAGCTTTTCAATCGTGGCACGCACCTTCACCACGCCGCCGCGAAGACCATCGTTGTAGCGCGACACGTCGATGGAGCCGCCCGTCAGGAAGTCGGGATAAAGGTGGAACTCCTCTCCGTGGAGATAGCTGACAGCTGCGTCGCATATTTCTCCGAAATTGTGTGGCAGAATCTTGGCCGACAATCCCACGGCAATGCCCTCAGCCCCTTGCGCCAGCAGCAGCGGAAACTTCACCGGCAGGGCCACAGGTTCCTTCTTGCGTCCGTCGTAAGAGAGTTTCCATTCCGTGGTCTTAGGATTGAAAAGCACGTCGAGCGCAAACTTCGAAAGACGCGCCTCGATATATCGCGAGGCCGCCGCCGAGTCGCCCGTGAGGATGTTACCCCAGTTGCCCTGCGTGTCGATGAGATAATCCTTCTGTCCCAACTGCACTAAGGCGTCGCTGATGGAAGCGTCGCCGTGTGGGTGGTATTGCATGGCCTGCCCCACGATGTTCGCCACCTTCGAGTATCGTCCGTCGTCGAGCGTCTTCATCGTGTGGAGGATGCGCCTCTGCACCGGCTTCAGTCCGTCAACCAAATGAGGCACGGCGCGTTCCAGAATCACATACGAGGCATAGTCCAAAAACCAGTTTTGGTACATGCCCGTCAATTGGTGTTTGGCCGTTTCGGTCTTGGCATCTCCTGGTTGGTAGGAGCTGTGTGCCTCTGTTGTTGTCTCGTTGAAATCCTTAATATCGTCGTTCATGTGGTTGTTGGGTAGATGAGTAATGGTAAAAAAATAACTTGACCAATTTTGTGGAGTAGGAATAAGGAGTTATTTCTTATGCCCTGTCTTTTTGCCGTTTTTGAAATTTGTCATCGGTCACATAGCCCGCTATGCTCCCTCTTCCAAATTCCAAAACCAACAAAAATACAGGTCAAAATTGCTCAACTTATTCTTTCACCATTACTGATCAAAAAGTTTTATGGAGCAGGAATCCCCTGTGGAATCCGTTTGGATTTACAGAAAATCCTGCCGTATGGCCGGCATTCTTCCGGCAAATGTCCCGGTGTGATGAAATGCGGTTCCTCACGTTGGGCCTACCAAACGTAAGTTACGGCAAAATTACAAATTTTATGCCATATTCGAGCGGATTGCAGGGACGCAAAATGGAAAACCATTGGATTTTAGTAATGTTGAAAGAATAAGTTCCACAATTTTGTACCTCTATGTTTTTGGTATTGAAATTTGGAAGAGGGAGCATAAGTAGGTATCTTTCGTACTCGCCACTTCCATTAGGCACATGCAAAAATACCAGCAATTTTCAAGATTCATACATTCTCTTTCAAGTAATCAAACACAGATTTTTACTGGTGGCCCGAAAATAATGGGCTATTTGTTCTTGATGTAAAAAAGCATGGTATTTTTGTAGAGCATTTAGTTTTCTTCTTAAAATCTATGCTATTATGAATTTGAAATTTCGGAATATATTTTCAGTGTGTATGATGCTGTTTGCGGGCACCGTTTCAGCACAGACAATTTTCGTGTCAACAAAAGGCAACGACCATTGGGCTGGTACCAATCGTCGGCCTCTAGCTACTATTGACCGTTATCGATTCGCGGCTGCGAATCGTGCTACCTTCGGCCGCGAGTAGCGCTACCTTCGGCCGCGAGTAGCGTTACCTTCGGCCGCGAATCGACAATTTGTTAAGCTTTTCAGGAAGCGAGAGATAGGAGAGTCGCTATTCTGGAATATGAGCCTCTTTCGTGGGCAGCGCCCGCAAACCAAAATAGCACGCGGATTTCTTCTGGATTTTGAACGCCCTGGCTGCGAGGGCGCTACTGCTAACCTTTGATATTTCAATTTTGAACACCCCAATTATTTTGTGAATCGAAATTAAGTCCCTATCTTTGTGGCGTAGATATAACGCAAATTGTGTATGAGCGAAGAAAACAAAGCAAACGAAGGGCTGAAATATAGCTACAAATATCCGCATCCGAGCGTGACGACCGACTGTGTCATCTTCGGTTTCGATGGTATCAAACTAAAGGTGCTGCTGGTTGAGCGCGGCATGGCGCCTTACAAGGGACGGTGGGCCTTTCCGGGCGGTTTCCTTAATATGGACGAGAGCGCCGAAGAAGGGGCTTTGCGCGAACTGAAGGAGGAGACAGGATTGGAAGGGGCTTACATCCGTCAGTTTCACACGTTTTCCGCTCCGCAGCGCGATCCGCGCGAACGGGTCATCACCATTGCCTATTATGCGCTGGTGAGGATGCAGGAGGTGAAGGGAGGCGACGATGCGTCCGACGCGCGATGGTTTGCCCTTGACGAAGTGCCGCCGCTGGCTTTCGACCACGACCAGATTCTCCGTAAGGCGGAAAAGACGTTGCGCCAACAGATTCATTTCGAACCAGTTGGGTTTGAACTGCTGCCAGAGAAGTTCACCATCAAGCAATTGCAAAACCTCTATGAGACCATCCTCGATATGCGTTTCGACCGCCGCAATTTCTATAACAAGATGAGGCGTCTGGGTATGCTCGAGCTGACGGGCGACACTGCCAACCCTTCGCAGCGAAGGGAGGCTAATCTCTTCAGCTTCAATGCTGAGAAATATGCGGAACTGAAATCGAAGGGCTTCCAGCTTGAGTTTTGATGAAGGCAGGGCGGGTAAGGTGTTCAAAATACAGAAAAATCAAGGTTGGTAGAGAGGCGATAGCACCCCTTTCTGGGGCTGCATCGCCGCAATCTCAGTCCTCCGCCGCCCCGCCCTCCTGTCCAATCTCCCGTTTTAATACCTCTAAAATAGCAAAACGGCTGGTAAGAAATCGCCGTGCAAAAAATGTTGCAATTTTTCGCTGAAATGTTTGGACGTTATTATTTTAATACATAACTTTGGTCCGAAAGAAAAACAGAAAGACGGCGAACAAACTGCATCTCCGCCGTTGCGGGAACCTATTTAAATACCAAACAATGAGAACTTTTGCCTACATAATGCCTTGCACGCTTTGCCCTTCAGCAAAGCCCGTTTTTGCGTGTGTTGAAGGCACAAGATTTACCCCCCCACTTCTGTTGACGAATTAACATTTACTTTCAATAGTGCAAGCCAGTCTTGTGTCTGCGTGCGATGCCGCATCATGTCTTGACCCCCTCAGGCATGATGCGGCGTTTGCCGTTTCCCCTGCGCATCCTTCTTCGCAACGGATATGGCGCATAACGTTATCCGAAAATAATAATAATTTAAAATTTTAGGTTTAGTAATGGTTTAAAAAGAACTTGATACATTCTTGAGTTCTTTTTATGAAGCAATATATGGTTAAAGGATAGAGTTTGAAACTATGTCGTTAGGTGCAAATCTGCTTAGCATTTTTGTACCAAGTTTTTTTACTGTTACTAAGATGAGTGAATTCTTCGACATGGCAAAATCTTGGGCAACTTTAGTTGCTCAGGTACTTTAAATTTTAATTTATAATTGTGTTGTGGAATTAAGGAATAACATAAATGGCGGAATCCGAAAAGCCATAACAGAGTAGGAATAACAAAAATTCTATACCACTATGGCACAGAATGAAGAACTTTTCGCTGAACTCGAAGTTCGTCTCGATGCAAGCGAAGCTCAAGCAGAATGGTGTGACCGCTGCAGTGAGGGTCATCCCGCTCCGCTTGATTAAAACATTAATTGGTTCGTCGTTATGTCAACATTTAAGAATATATACGTAACATTTAAAGTCACGCTGAAGTGCAATTTGGCGTGTCAATATTGCTATGGGCGTGACAACAATGCCCAAAGGAGAGAAATGTCAGATGATGAAATTCGACGTGGACTTCAATTCGTTTGCGAATATGCTTCTATTGTGGGAGCTAAAAATCTCACAATTTGTTGGCATGGCGGTGAACCTTTCTTATTCGCAAAAAAATTACCGGCGATTATAAAATATGCCAATGAACTTTTTACGGAGAAAGGCATAAAAGTTTCTCATGGTACACAGACCAATGCGACCTTGCTCACCCCAGATACATACGACTTGATTAAGACTTATTTCGATGGTTTCATTGGTGTCAGCATAGATTTGTTCAGCAAATACCGTACATTTCCCAATGGAAAGGATTCTACGGAGGTTGCCATAAGAAATATTGATAAGGCTTTGGCCTCTGGCATCAAGTGTGGGGCTATCAACCTCATAACAAAGGATAATCTGGACAGGATTGATGATATTTATGATTTTTACAAGGAACGGAAAATGAATGTGCGTCTGTCCCGTGTTTTTCCGATAAGTCATTCAGATACACTCTCATCGCCTATGTACATAAGTGATGAAGAGTATGCTGGAGCTATGATACGCTTTTTTGATAGATGGGCTAATGATCCCGAACCTGCCAACAATACCGACATTGTAAAATTGATTGCCGATTTGCTTTTGGGCGTTCCTTCTCTCTGTCTCCGGGAAGCCAATTGTCACGAGCGATATATGGCATTCAGTCCGGGAGGCGATATTTTTTCATGTGCGGAATTTGATGTGCCCGAATCTGTCATAGGAAACTTTCTTGATCAATGCCCCAAGGAATTTATAAAGTCCGATGCAAGAAAAAAAATCGCGGCGATGGCTCCTGTTCCAGAGAAATGTCATCAATGCAGATTTGAACCGACTTGTCATGGTGGGTGTTTCAGGGAACGTTTTATGCTCGGATATTCATACAGGTGTAAGAGTAACATTATATATTGGGATCACGTGGTAAACTGGATAGAATCAAAAGGAGCTGCGCTTTATATCCTAAAAGGGAAATCCGTTGAAGAGAAAAAAAGGATTATCAATAAAATGCTAAATAGAAAAGAATGAAACGAATCCTATTCATAATCCCTTGGTCTGGATTTTATATTGCTTACAAGGAGTGTAACTTTGCAGATGAACCTGAAAGAGCCCCCGAAGGTGTCGTTGGATTGGCATCCTATCTCAAAGCGCACGGTGTACCGGTAAAAATAGCTGATATGCAGCAAATGTTGAGATGTAATAAGGGGGATGATAACAGGACATTGGACGAATTGTGGTCCATATGCCAATCTTTCAAGCCCGAAGTGATTGGCTTTTCCTTTTTTACAGCGCGTTTCCAGTACGTGAGCCATATATTTAAATATTTGGTTGAAAGGTTTGGCGTGGAAAATCAGGAACGACCTCTTTTGATAGCAGGAGGAGTACATCCGACATTATTACCGGAAAATACTCTTTCATATATTCCGTTCGATGCCGTAATTATTGGAGAAGGGGAACTTCCTCTTTTACGGTTATTGCAGGGTGAAAGCATGGAAAATATCAAAGGGATTTTCCACCACAGAAGTACAAATATAGAAAAGGCGGATGTCATCTCTAATCTTGACGAAATTCCTTTTCCGGATTGGAATCTAATCAATAAATATTTCTATACACAGCCTTCCCATCAGATTTCCAATGCAATCACTCACAGGGTGATGCCTATTACTTTCGGACGAGGATGTAAGTATCGGTGTAATTTCTGTGCTCACAATTGTTTTTTGTATGCGCGATGTCATTCGCCCGAATATTTTATTAAAAAGATGGAATGGGTTTCGCAACAATGCAACATCAATACTTTTATTATACAAGACAGTTCCATTGGAAATTTTCGTCATATATGGGAAGACGTATGTCACAGGTTAGTCGCTAAAGACACGCCTTATCAATGGTGGGCTAATTTAAGGGCCAATCAAGTAGATGAAGACTTCTTGAGATTATTGAAAGAGGCAGGGTGTATCAAATTGTTTTTCGGATTCGAATCCGGTAGTCAACGCATACTTGACAAGATGAACAAGCGTATAACGGTAGAACAATGCAGAAAGGCCGCCTTGTTATGCCATAAAATAGAAATTCCTTTTTATACAAGCTACATAATCAACTATTTTGGCGAGAAGGAAGAAGATTTGGAGTTGACAGAGCAACTTATTCTAGAGACGCGACCAACCTCACTTGCCATCAACAAATTTTCACCCGTTCCGGGTTCTATGGACTATGATAAAAATATCTCATTCATAGAACCATATATTAGAGATATTCAAGATTGGACGATGTTGGGTATGTTGAATTTTCCTGTATTGTTTGGAGATATGCCGCAGGAACGTTTTGAATATTGGTATAAACGTTTACGGGAATTAAAAAAACATATTAATACACATGAAACTGTTGTTACAAAATCATAGAACCCAGTTTGATTTGCCTATAGCAAATGCAAATAGTCTGAAATGGTCAGTCTGGAATGATAAGATAGACGTGAATGAGAATGAATTAGTCGCATTCAACACCTTCTCGCAAAATGCCGTATTAATGGATGTTTCAGAAATGAAAGACCCAGCAGTGCTTGATGAACCTCTTCGGAATACACTATTCCAATTGGGCATTCTGGTGGCTTCTGATAAGGATGAAAGAGCAGAATGGGAAACACATTTTTTTAAAGGCAAAGAAGATTTATCGTATATAGACCTGACTATCCTTCTGACACAAGATTGCCAAATGCAATGCGTTTATTGTTTTGAAGGGACAAAAAGTAAAAGTAAAATCAACCCCTCAACGATGAATGACATTTTGCTATTCCTTGAAAATCATAGTGGAACATGCAAGAAACTCCGTGTGACATGGTTCGGAGGAGAACCGTTACTTGCTTATGACAGACTTAGAGAAATGTCAATTGTCTTGATGAATTTCTGCAAAGAACATTGCATAAAATATTCGGCGGATATCACTACGAATGGTTTTGCATTGAACCGGCAACGATGTGAGGAATTAATTTCGTGCCTGAATGTAAAAAGATACATTATTACGGTTGATGGTCCAAAAGATATTCACGAACAGAGGCGACCATTATCATCACGAAAGTCCTCTTTCCCGGTAATCTGGCGCAATGTGGAAACGCTGGTAGAAATGGGGGCATGGGTTACGTTGCGTATGACGATTGATAAAGATAATGTTTCGCACATCCCTGTATTGCTCGACCAGATAGCCAATAGCAAGTTGAATCGACGGGTCGGCTTGGCATTTTGCAGAACTATTGACTATAATTATACTCCTGATGAAATTTCTGAGTCACTTTATTCTGAAGTGGAATTTGCCGAAGTGGAATGGAGGTTAATCCAATATGCCCACCGATTGGGGCTATGGGAATACCATTTTCCACACGCTGCTCCATCTGGAGGGTGTTTACGTAAGGGGGATATCGTTATCGGTGTTAATGGAGAAATCTACAAATGTTTGGATACCGTAGGCAATACACAATGGATAACAGGACACATAGGTGTACAAGGTAATGCAACAGAGCGTATTCCAAAATGGTATGACTTGTGGCATGAATGGAGTCCGCTGAAGAATGACATTTGCAAAGATTGTGTACTTATCCCTCTCTGCAACGGAGGATGCCCCCATAACGCATTGTTTACTGACAAAAAACATGGGACATTATCCAGTTGCCCCGATTGGAAAGCTAATTATCAAAAACAAATCAAATTATTGGTTGCAGAAAAATATGATAACAAAACCTTATAAAGCCGATACTGCTGTTGGAACCATCGGCCGTATCAAAAATATTATAGCGACGCATCACATCCCTGTTCATGAAATGCCGCTCGGAGATGGTGTCGCATTTTGTTCTTGCCGAATCTATGTGTCACACGACGATGACATGTCGATAGGCACTAACGGCAAAGGCATGAACAACGAATATGCGCTTGCAAGCGGTTATGCCGAATTTATGGAACGTTTTCAGAACAGGGTAATCGTCTATCCCAATCCAGCTAGTATCGGTGAATCTTGCCGTTTCTACCCGGATGAAACGCCTTACAAATGGAATCATGATGAAGCATTAGAGAATATCAAGAAATTTGTTCCGCGCGTATTGCCCCCTGACGGATTAAAAGCTGAAACAGTAGATGGTGTTTCCCTTCCCTTCTATCATGTAAACAGCGGAAAAGTAGAAAATATACCGTATTCACTTATCCGCTGGATAAACGGCTCTAATGGAATGTGTGCGGGGAACATTCGAGAGGAAGCACTTATACAAGGTTTTTGTGAGATATTTGAACGATACTGCATGCAAGAAATGTACCGTCGGAAAACCGTACCGCCAGATGTTCCGCTTTCTGTATTTGAAGGCACAGAAGTATTGCAACGTCTGAATGAACTTAGAGACAGTTATGGCATGGATTATTCTGTCAAGGATTACTCGTTGGGAGAAGGTTTTCCTGTTATTGGGTTGCTCTTGTTCAATGAAGACAGGACAAAATATATTTTGCACTTGGGGGCAGATCTCAATCCGAGAATCGCACTGGAACGTTGTTATACGGAAATATTTCAAGGTTATACAGCCGAGACACTTGCTTTCGAAAACGACGTGAACGCTTGTGAACGGCTTGATATGTTCAATGAGTTCAAGCGAAGTCTGATGTACGGACGGGGCAGGCAGCATGAGAATTTTTTTATCGCATCGCCCTCATATCCGTATTTGGGTCATACCACGATACCTGTTGGTCGGAATTTTCGGGAAGATTTGCATAACATCTGTCAGTGGATTATGGGAAAAGGCTACGACATTTATGTTCGGGACAATTCTTTTCTTGGGTTTCCGACTTTGCATATCGTTGTTCCGGGACTTTCCGAAATCGACCATGCTTTCTGTAATCTCAATAGACGGATATCCCATATGCAACTGACTGAAAACAGGATAAATCCTCTGTTTAGATTTGCGACTCTCAATGAATCGGAATGTCTGGAAACAATTGAATATCTTAGCCAATTGAACAAAGAGGCGATTGAATTGTTTACACGGAACTCCAATTCGAAGAATATAGTAAACCGTCACCTCTTACTGATGTTTCTTCATGCGAGACTGGGGCATGAAAAAGAGATGATTGAATGTTTGGAAGGTTATGCGAAATATTGCCGTTCACAACAACGGCCAATGCGTCCTTATTATGAACGAATGCTTGACATATTGCGGAATACTGCTATTACTGATACAGGGGAACACGACTACATGGTTGCCCGTTCATTCCTTGCCCACCCGGAAAAGGCTTTGAATGCTATTGACACACCGACATGTTTCAATTGCGGTCAATGCCCTTTATCGGAAGGATGTCGGTATCCGCTGCTAAAAGATATTGAATGCATTAGTCAGAAAGCAATGAAAAGCAATATGCCCGCACAAGACTCTTTAAATGAAATATTCAGTAGGTTATGAATGATTTTAGCTTTCGATTGAATCCATACACATTTGTACGGAAGTATCCAGAATATCTTTATTTGGAGAATCAGGTGAGCCATATGCGGGCAATGCTTCCAATAAATGAATTTGAATGGTTTTCATCTGTCAATCATGGATTGACTTATAGGTTTGGACAATTATGTGATGATTGTGTACCAAAAAGGCAAGAGGCTGCAAAAACTCTGCGACAATTAAATGAGGCATGGATTGTAGACATCGAGGATGAACCTGATTTTTCAGAGCGGAAATTCTCTTATGCTAATAAAGATAAGGCAGAACGTCGCTTTGCTAATATTCCTACGATAGGAAATGCGGTTTCGGATTCTAAACCGTATTTGCGCAATTTGCAGATTGAATTGACAGATGCCTGTAATGAACGTTGCATACATTGTTATTTACCCAATGCTAAAAAGGACAAGTGTAGGGCACTCTCAAAAGAACAAGTCATTAACATCCTTCATCAATACAGGGAAATGGAAGGATTGAAAATAGTATTTTCAGGTGGGGAGATATTATTGCATCCCCACTTGTTCCATATCCTTGAAGAATGTAGGCGACTGAATTTGATGATACTGCTTCAGAGTAACTTGGTATCTCTTACTGAAATGGAGATTCAAAAGATAAAGGATTTGGGCGTTTTTAATGTGCAAGTCTCATTATATTCCACAGACGAACATATTCATGAAACGATAACTCATCGTAAGGGATCATTTGCCAAAACAAAGCGCAATCTTGAGCTTTTGGTAAAACATGATATTCCCGCCATGATTTCATGTCCAGTTATGGAAGCAAATTATCCGACAGTTCGGAATCTGCACCGATACGCTAAAGAAATGGGATTGGATATATATTTTGATTTTATGATGATGGCTGGATGTGACGGTTGTAATGACAATCTTGCGACCAGACTCAATGTGGAACAGGTAAAAGAAATGCTCAAGTTCCAATTAGAGGTGAATCCAATGTTTGTGGACGCTATCTCATCATCCCGAACTTTGGAAGAAGCGTTATCGAAAAAGTATGCGCGGAGAAAGACGATGTGTGATATACTTTCCGCTTCGCTCTGTATCGATTCTGACGGGACTGTCTATCCATGCCCGGGCTGGAATGGTATGAAGTTGGGAAATATTAAATCCATTACGTTATCCGAAGCATGGAATGGAGAAACAGCCAACCAGTTACGTAGAATAAGCATCAACGGCTTCCCAAAATGCAAAGGGTGTGATAAGCAAAATTTCTGTGATATGTGTGCAGTATATAATTATAATGAAAACGGAGATCTATATGACATTTGTCCCCGCTTCTGTGAAATGGCAGGAATATTAAGGGATTGTGTGATTGAAAAATACGATGAATTACATTGATGTTTTTAAATATGGATTTTGATCAGAAACATACAAACGATATGATGTTATTGAATTCCTTATCTCAAGTATTAGGAGTTTCAGGTTTTGAAAAAGATGTATGTGCGTGGTATCTCGAGAATGTGACGAAATCTGTAGATCGGTGCTTTTCAGATATCATGGGAAATGCCTACGGAATTATTACCAGTACGGGAGAAAATGGAAAGAGCATCATGATTGAAGCGCACGCAGATGAGATTGGGTTTCAAATATTGTACATCGGAGAAAATGGATATTTGCATCTACGGCGCAATGGTGGAATTGACGAGCAGTGCATTCCCGGCTCTCAGGTTATAGTCAAAACGCGCAACGGGGAACATATTCCAGGTGTGATTGGCAAGAAGCCAATCCATTTGATGACGACAGATGACCGGAAACGCACCTTGGAACTCAATCAACTATGGGTAGATACCGGACTTGATGAGAATGAAGTAAAATCAAAAATTTCCGTGGGCGATATTGTCGCTATAAGACCTAATTGGCAATGGCTGGGTAAAGAACGGATCTCAGGCAGGTCTCTTGACAATAAATTAGGAGTGTTTACTCTTACTAAGGTGATGAAATCACTGGCAGAAGAAAAAACTCGTTTTAATTCTGTTACAGGAGTGGCTACAGTACAAGAGGAAGTTGGGAGTCGAGGTGTAGCCGTGGCTGGTTACAACGTACAACCAGACATAGCTATTACCGTTGATCTTGATTTTGCTACGGATGTGCCAGATTGCCCTTCAAACAAATACGGGAAGGTTGAATTGGGAGGCGGTGTTGTTATTCCTCTTAATGTAGATTGTGACATTGAATTAAGTAGGCAGATGGAAGAATTGGCAAGAGAACAAGGAATTGCTTATCAACTGTCTGCAAGGCCACACGCCACTGGAGGGACGAATATATCTCGCTTGCAGCTTGTACGGAAAGGGGTACGTACCATATCATTAGGAATACCTTGTCGTTACATGCATACACCTGTGGAAATATGTGATATGAAAGATGTGATTGCGGCAATTCAATTAATTACGCACTTTTGCTTGCAAAAAGAGTTCTAAAAACTTTGTGGCGTAGATAATTAGGTATTCAAAATTAGTTTATATTTATAAGACAGGTTCTTCCCTGCATGGATACTATAAAATAAATTTGAACACCTACTTATAACGCAAATTGTGTATGAGCGAAGAAAACAAAGCAAACGAAGGGCTGAAATATAGCTACAAATATCCGCATCCGAGCGTGACGACCGACTGTGTCATCTTCGGTTTCGATGGTATCAAACTAAAGGTGCTGCTGGTTGAGCGCGGCATGGCGCCTTACAAGGGACGGTGGGCCTTTCCGGGCGGTTTCCTTAATATGGACGAGAGCGCCGAAGAAGGGGCTTTGCGCGAACTGAAGGAGGAGACAGGATTGGAAGGGGCTTACATCCGTCAGTTTCACACGTTTTCCGCTCCGCAGCGCGATCCGCGCGAACGGGTCATCACCATTGCCTATTATGCGCTGGTGAGGATGCAGGAGGTGAAGGGAGGCGACGATGCGTCCGACGCGCGATGGTTTGCCCTTGACGAAGTGCCGCCGCTGGCTTTCGACCACGACCAGATTCTCCGTAAGGCGGAAAAGACGTTGCGCCAACAGATTCATTTCGAACCAGTTGGGTTTGAACTGCTGCCAGAGAAGTTCACCATCAAGCAATTGCAAAACCTCTATGAGACCATCCTCGATATGCGTTTCGACCGCCGCAATTTCTATAACAAGATGAGGCGTCTGGGTATGCTCGAGCTGACGGGCGACACTGCCAACCCTTCGCAGCGAAGGGAGGCTAATCTCTTCAGCTTCAATGCTGAGAAATATGCGGAATTGAAATCGAAGGGCTTCCAGCTTGAGTTTTGATGAAGGCGGGGCGGCGAGGTGGGCTCTGCCGTGTGTATCTTGTTGGGGATGCGCTCGCGGCCCGTCTGTTGCCATGTTCAGCCAAAAAGAAATCGCATTTGGAAATTTCGGGTTTCCAAATGCGATTTCTTTTTGGGATGTCGTGGAGACGCGGGCGTGGCGCGTGCGTTCTGCCGGCGGCCTGGCGGCCGCTTGGTGATGGTGAAAGAATAAGTCGATTGTTTTTTTGACCTGTACTTATTTCTTCTTTTTCCGTCCGAACGAGAAGCCGAACGAGCGTAGGAGTTTGTAGCCCGTCATGAAACCGTCGTAGAGCGAGAAGGCCGCTTCGGCTCGGTTTGTCCAGAGGTGGAGCGTGTCGTCGACTTCTGGCGGCGCCACGAGGTCGCGCCATTTTCGGCGTATCTCTTGCTCCTTTTTGTCGATACGTTTGGAGAGCTTCTGCCTTTGACGGTGGATCTCTTCGAGGGTATATTCTTTTCTTCTTGCCATAAATCAGTCCTCCTCTTCGTTGTCGTCGTCATCCTCCGTGTCCTTTTCGAGGAAGAGGCGTGCGACGAAGTTGGTCAGCGGTTGCACGATGAGCGGGCGTCGGAAGGCGTAGAACAGCGTTCCCAACACGATGCCGCCCGCAGCGATGATGGCGCAGGCCCAGTGCAGGCCGCCGACGTGCGGCGCCATAGCCAGTGCCAAGGTGTAGGCCACGAACAGAAACACCACGGCGAAGACCACCAGCAGGACGATGCTGACCACCAGGGCCGAGAGCAGCAGCGTCAGTTTGCTCACGAAATCTAGCTTCAGCCGTTGCAGTCGCAGGTCGGCATATTGCTTCGCCTCGCGCAGGAGATCGTTGACGGCGTCAATCTTTTGGTCGTTAGAAAACATGGTTCTTGTCGTTTTTACTTATGAAAAAAGGGAAAGGCTTTTGCAGCCGTTCCCCTTTCTTTCTAATTGTTGTTAATAAGTCAAATGCGTCAGGCTCATTCTTTTATTTCGTCCGCCAAGTTGTCTAATTCTTGACTGCTCAGTTTGATGCCTTTTTTACGAAGGGCCTCTGCTATTTTTGCACGTGTATCTTTACCACTTTCTGGTGCGAAGAGCACACCACATGCTGCGCCGACGACAGCTCCGCCGAGGAATGCAGCAACGAGATTCAAACCTTTCATGACATTCGTTTTTTAGAGGTTACACATCTGCGGCCTCGCGCTTTCGCGCTGCCCGCTTGTTCTGTTCTCAGGTTGTGATAAAGGGGCGTTGTCTGTCAGCGCCCGTTGTCTCAATCCATACCGCAAATATATGTGTTTGCTTCCGAATATCCAAAAAGAAAGGGCATATTTTTAGGACAACATCGGTTAAATGCCTGTTCTTTAAAAATGTTTAACCATTGAACGTAGCAGAGACTAAAATATATAGGGTAACTTTGCAAACAAGCACGGTCAGCGTTGAAAATATTTGGAAATGGCCAAGCAGCAAAGCGTGCTGAAACTAAACTGAAATATAACTGAAACATAACATTAAAAAATACGATTCATTCCCATGAAGAAAACTCTCATCTTTGGAATCTCTCTCTGCTCTATTATGCTGTTGGGCAGCTGTAAGTCTCAGGAAAGCGCCTACCGTCAGGCTTTTGAAAAAGCCAAGGCGCAGCAGTCGGCAAGCACAACTGACGAGGCCACCACTGTTAGCGTAACGACCACTCCGACTCAGAACGATGTGGCTGTCACGCCGGTTACGACAACTCCCTCTCAGGCCGTTGACAACAGCGACGTGCGCACCATCAGCGGCGGTTTCACCGTTGTTAATGGCGAAGCACTCCGCACTTACAGTGTTGTTGTCGGCAGTTTCTTGACTCAGGCCAACGCTGAAGGTTTGATGACGCGCCTGAAGAATCAGGGGTATGCTTCACGCGTGGTGAAGACCAACGAGACCATCAACGGCCACACTGGCTGGTTCCGCGTGATTGCTTCTTCTTATGATGACAAGGCTTCTGCCGTTCAGTCGCGCAACCAGTTGAAGGAAACTTACGCCGGCGCGTGGTTGCTTTATAGTAAGTAATAAAACGTGTGCTCCCCCGACAGGCCATCGGCGCCTCTCGGCGGCATGCGGGAACGATGAATCCCAGTGTGGCAATGCCACTGGGATTTTCAGAATGTCCATAAATGAGCCAATTCATCTCCAGACATATCCTTTTCTGTCGGGGCACCTTTGTTGCGCCTGTTTTGAAGGGGGAATGTCTGGGGATTTTTTTGTGCGTTTTGCTGAGCTTGACACACACGGCGGCCTCTGCCGCCACTGGGAGGAAGGCATCGACTGAAGTCGACACCCTTGCCTCGCCCCTCTCCATCGCAGCGGAAACAGACAGAAACGAAACCATTGCCGCCACCTCGGCACGCCGACGCGACAGCATCAATGCCGACAGCGTGATGGCCCGCGTCTTCACTTTCACGCAGCGCTATGGCCTGCGGGCCGCCGCCTTCCGTTCCAGCGTTTATGTGCGGCACACGCTGGCCACCAAGCGCCGCAACATTTTCACGCGCTATATGCCCGATATGTTGCGTCTTGAGCGCGGCAGCCATGAATATTTCGGCGAGCAGATGTCGCAATATCAGTTTCGGCCGCCGGCAGAGGTCTACAAGAAAGACATCGCCTCGTTTTCCACCATGCCCTATCTCCGCCAGGAGAGAGACGGATGGATCGGGCGGTACAGCCTTTCCATTTACGAGCCGAACATTTTCACCGATCGCATCCTCTCGCCCGTCAACCGCCGCAACCGCAAATACTATCGCTACCGCTATCAGTCGTGCTACATCTCTAAAGGGCGGCGCGTTGTTTGTGTGCAGGTCAAACCCCGCATTTCCAACACACAGCTCGTTAGAGGAACGCTCTCCATTGAGGAGCAGACGGGGCGTGTGGTGGCCTTCTCTCTCAGCTTTAGCTACGGATGGAGCCACATCCAGGTGGTGGGGGAGATGGGGCGCGACGGACAGAGCGCCCTGATGCCCAACCGCATTTTGCTCACTTCGCGCCTGCGATTCCTCGGCAACCGCATTGAGGAGGCTTATGAGGCGAAGGCCAACTATCAGATGGAGAAATTCACGGAGCGGGTGGAAGTGGAAAAGCAAAACCGCTTTGATTTGACAAGACTTTATCAGCTCCACACCGACACCACCAGCATGCGGCGCGACAAGGCTTATTTCGACCAACACCGTCCATTCCCTTTGCAGCCGCACCAGCAAGCCATCTACGACAGGGCCGCTTCGCGCGACTCCTTGCATGCCAACGTGCAGCCAGCCGATTCCGTTTCCGGAGAAAAGGCCGGCGGGCGCCATGTGTTCAGGATGTCGGACGCCACGGAAAACCTCTTGTTCGACAGCCACACGCTTTCCATTGCTCCTTCAACGCGCCTCAAACTCCCCGCCATGCTCACGCCCTCGATGGTCCAGTGGTCGCGCTCGCGCGGAATGACTTTGCAAACACGCCTGAACCTCCATGCCGACTTCACGCGCCAACGCAGTCTTGAGTTTGCGCCGCGCGTGGGCTATAACTTCAAGGAGCGGCAAGTTTATTGGCATCTGCCGTTGAGGCTCAACGTCTTGCCTCGCCATGATGGTTGCTTCACGCTCGAGGCCTCTGGCGGAGACCACATCTATAACGCCCGGCAGGCCGATGAGGTGCGCCACCGCCTGCATGGCATCACCAATTACGATTCGCTGACGAAGGTGTTCGACACCTACGATTTTTCTTATTACCGCGACAACCGTCTTTTGGCCACCTTCGCCTTCTCGCCCGTTGTCGGCCTGCGTCTCAGTGCGGGCTGGCGTCTCCATCGCCGCAACCTATTGCAATGGAACGAAGTGGCGGCGGCCAATGGCATGGCACGCACGCTGACTGGCTTTGCGCCGCGCCTCTCCGTTAGTTGGACGCCCGCGCTCTATCATTATCGCGACGGCAACGGCCACGCTGTGCCGCTGCGTTCAAAGTGGCCCACCTTTATGGTCGACTATGAGCGCGGCCTCTCCACCTTCAATGCTTCAACGAGTTACGAGCGTATAGAGACCGACGTGCAATACACGCTGCCGCTCTATGCCCTGCGTGCCCTCTATTTCAGAGGAGGCTGCGGATTCTTCACGCGCCGTGGGCCCGACTGCTTCCTTGATTACGACTATTTCCGCAACAACCATCTCTTTGGCAACTGGAACGACGAACTTTCTGGTCAGTTTCAGCTCCTCGATGCCCGATGGTACAACGAGTCGCGCCATTACGTGCGCCTCTCCGCTGCCTACGAGAGTCCCATGATGCTTTTCTCCCGCCTGCGTTGGCTGACGCGGGTGGTGCAAAAAGAGCGTCTCTATATCAACCTCCTCAATGTCGGTACTTTGGGCTATTATAGTGAGTGGGGTTACGGCCTTTCCACCCCCATTGTCGACGTCGCTGGCTTCATCGCCCTTGCAGGCCACAGCCAAACGGGAATCGGTGTGAAGTTCGTCTTGCGTCTGGGTGATTGATGATTGCGACAGGGGAGCAGTAGGCGTGGGGGATATGTCTTTTCCGTGGCGCGAAGCAACGGCGTTGTGGGCATAGGCAACTTGTTCGTCCACCATTACTTATCATAGAAAATGCCTGGTTCGTCGAAAATCGCAGACAAAAGAGGTAATAAAAAATGCAAAACAGGGGAGGTTATTTCTCTACTGGAAAATTTATCCGTATTTTTGCAGACATTATGATGGCGATTTGCGGAAAAAAGCGACAGTAAAACAGAGGTAAGTAATGTTGAAAGAATAAGTTCCGCAATTTTGCACCTGCATTTTTGAGCTATTTTTGAGCTTATTCGAAGGAGCAATGCGGGCATTGTGACTGAGGATAAGTTCGAAAAGAGCCGAAAAGGCAGGGGAGTATATAAAATATTTCTTGCCAACAGCAAAATTGCGGAAGTTATTTTTTCAACATTACTAAGTGTTGCCCAGCTGGACAAACGTATCTTCTCAGCTCTGCCTCGTATCCTTCCGTCAATCTCTTGATTTGCCAACGCCTGCCGCCGTTTCCGCCGTGGAATGTGCGTGGGAAGGAAGGCTCTGGCCATTTAGAATGAATCTTACAAATCGCCGTGCTGCTCTGCAGACGGCACTCCTATATATAAATATGAAGAATTTGAAATTGGCTCTGCTGCCGGTTCTGCTGGCAATGCTGACAATGGGTTTCGGAGCGTGCAGTTCCGATATGGAATATACCTCTAACGTAGACACGCACGACTGTGCTTTGACGAAGATTACGCTCGGAACACTCAAGCGTACGCTGCAAGTCACGGCCGATAGCACCTATACCATCACCCTCAATGGAGGATATTACCCGTTGACAATCGACCAGGTGAACAACCGCATCTATAATGTCGACTCGTTGCCTGTGGGCACCGATGTGGCGCACGTGACCTTCGCCACGCTCACTTCTTCGGGCGTGACAACCATCAAATCGCTGACAACGGGCCGGGACACGCTCTTCGCAACCACCGATAGCACTGACTTCACCGTGCCGCGTATGCTCACGGTGAATGCCTACGATGGTTTGGCCAAGAAACACTATGAGGTGAAAATCAACGTACATAAGGAAGAGGCCGATAGCTTCGTATGGAAAAACGTGGTGAATGCCAACAGCCAGTTTGCCGCCTTGCAGGGCGGACACCGCACCCTGGGACGCGCCGACAATGCGTTGCTCGTTTTCGGACACGCCGAGAGCGGGGAACAGGTGCTTGTTGTCGATCCGCTTGGAAATGTGCAGGCAAGCGCTTTGCCCGCAGGTTTTCAGATAGCTTCGGTGGTGGCCGATCCAGAACGCCGTAATTTCTACGCCTTAACTGCCGCTGGACTGGCTCATTCTTCCGATGGCGTGACATGGAATGCCATCAATGCGCCCTCAACTCCCGACGTCCTTCTGGCCGTTGGTTCTGTTGGTATCTACGGAATGAAAGACGGCACCTTCTGTAGTTCTGCCGATGGCGGACAGACCTGGCAGGCCGATGAGGCCGACGAGCCAGACAGCCTTCCCGTCAAAAATCTTGCAGGAACTGTCAATGTCTCGCGCACCGACAGTCGCATGGAGCATATCATCGTTGTCGGACAGACCCAGAAAGGCAAGCCCATCGTCTGGAAACGCGACATTGACTTGACGGGCACCAATGTTTTTGGCTGGTATTGCCTGCCGGAAATCACTGGTCAGCAGCATGCCAACCTGCCGTTTGTTAGCAATCCCGCACTCTTCACTTACGACAATACGCTCTGGTTGCTCGGACAGCAGGCCGACAATACTTTGGCACCTATCTATGTGAGCCAAGACAACGGACGCACATGGGACGTCCCGGGCAAGCACGTGCGCAATCCGTTGGCCCATCTCGTTGGAAAAGCGGCGGCCGTTTCCGGTACCACCACGCCAAACAACTTTATATGGGTGCTCGAATCCACCACTGGTGCGCTCTGGCGTGGACGCTATAATCGCTTGGGATGGACTGACGAGCAGACGAAGTTTGAGAAGAGTGCCCGTCAGCAGCTTGGCGGCGCTTTCTGAAGCAAGAAAAGGGTAAGGGCTACGGATTTGCCGGAAGGCTGTCGGTAGTGCCTGCTTATTTATATATATGTGTGAGCCCGTTTTTTAGGGGGTGAGGCCGGCGCTCGGATATATCTGTCTGTTGTGCTGCCGCACGACGCACCGCTGGAGGGCCTTTCTCACAACACCGATAAACGGAGTCTGTGGGGTTGCCTTTGTATAGCAAACGCCCCTCTCCATACGTTTTGATATTTACAATTGCATGATTTCCAATATCCTTCAACTTTCAAGACGGGTCGCCCTGCTCATGGTGCTGGCGCTCGTGGCACATCCGGCGCTCATGGCGCAGGATGAGGTGGAGTATAAGATGGAAATCGGTGGCGCCATCGGGGTTAACCATGCGGTCAACGACCTCAATTCCAAACTCTTCGGAGCGATGGGACTGACAGGCGGCGGCATGCTGAGGTTTGTCTTGAATCCGCGCATGGCGGTCAAAACGGCGCTGACGTACAATGCCTGGAACAATAATACCAACGGGCTCAAGGCGTTTTATCCTGCCAATGAGACTGGAGCGTCGGAAAACCGTTTGGAGTATAGCATGAAAGGTGGCATCGTCGACCTCTCTGCGCTTTACGAACTGCATTTCCTGCCCTACGGCTATGTGGAGGGCTATCAAGGTTACAAACGCCTTGTGCCGTATATCCAGTTGGGCTTGGGCTTCTCTTATTCCGACATTGGAAAGGCTTTCACGATGAATGTGCCGTTTGGAGCCGGATTGAAATATAAGGCGGCGCCAAGGCTCAACCTCGGGTTGGAATGGCGCATGCACTTTTCTCTGAGCGACAAGCTCGACGGACTCTCGGCACCGCTCGGCATACAGTCGTCGGGCTTCCGAAACAAAGACCACTACGGAATGGCGCTGTTCACCATCACCTACGACATCTCTGCCGTATGCCCGGCGTGCAACAAGGATTGAAACGGAGGGGCTGATATGCCGACATCGCGAACATAATTATAGAACGAAATAATTTTGATTACCTACTTATGGACAGTCAAAAGTCTTCTCTTCAGACGAAACTAAATCCCCAAGGGGAAACAGGGGCTTGCGTCTCGACGGCAGCTGGAAATGGCGGCGAAACGACGGGGCGCAAATTGCCGCAACACGTGGCGATCATCATGGACGGAAACGGACGATGGGCCAAAGCACGCGGACTGAACCGCAGCATGGGACACCAGCAGGGCGTGGAAACCGTTCGCGAAATCACTACGGTGGCTTCAAACTTGGGCATTAAATATCTCACGCTATACACGTTCTCAACAGAAAACTGGAACCGACCGCCGCAAGAAGTGGCGGCGCTCATGTCGCTCATCTTGACGGCGATGGAAGAGGAACTTTTCATGAAGAACAACGTGCGCATGCGAACCATCGGCGACCTCTCACGCTTGCCGGAGGAGGTGCGCAACGCCATCGTGGGATTGGAACAGCGAACGGCGGCCAACACGGGCATGACGATGGTTATCGCCCTGAGCTATTCGGCACGCTGGGAAATCACGGAGGCCGTGAAGAAAATGGCGCGACAGGCCGCTGCGGGTGAAATCAATGTCGACGATATCTGCGAAGACGACATCAGCCGCAATCTGGCCACGGAGTTTATGCCCGACCCAGACCTCCTCATCCGAACGGGTGGCGAGGTGCGCCTGAGCAATTATCTGCTTTGGCAGTGTGCCTACTCCGAACTGTATTTCTGCGACACGTTCTGGCCCGACTTCCATGAGGCCGATTTCATGAAAGCCATCGACACTTACTGCAACAGGGAGCGCCGCTACGGCAAAACAAGCGAACAAGTGCAGCAATGACGCGTTGAAAAAGGAGGAGACCGCTGGGGTGGCCTGCAACGACGAACCTGAATGGCAGAGGGACTGGTGATGTCCTGACGTCGGCGTGTGCGCTCGTTGCTGAGGCTCATGGGGCTTTCTCTCCTACATCTCTCCAACAGTAACAAACATACACAATGAAATATCTCAACAGATTGTTCTTTCTCTCCGCATTGGCAATTGCCGCCGTTCAAGGACGTGCGCAAACGCCAGTGCATGTCAAACCCGAAATTTCATACACGCAAGACCATGCCCGTTATATCTTGGGCGGACTTGTGGTTGAAGGAGACAAGAATTACGATGAAGATGTCCTGACGAGCATCTCCGGACTCACCGTGGGACAGATGTACGACGTGCCTGGCGAGGACATCAGCGAAGCCATACGCCGATACATGAAGCAAAAGAGCTTCTCTAACGTTCGTATAGAAGCCGACAGTATTGTGGGCAGCAAGATTTATCTGCACATCTATCTGCAAGGACTGCCGCAGGTGTCGAGCATCAATTATGGCGGCGTGAAGAAGTCGGAGCGTGAGGAAATCGAAAAGCGCCTCGGACTTCAGGTGGGTAGCTACATCAACCCCGACATCATTGACCGTGCCAAGATTCATATCAAACGCTACTTCGAAGAGAAGGGCTTCAAAAACGCGCAGGTCTCCATCGACCAGCGCAATGACGTTACGGCTGAAAACCGTGTGCTCCTTGACATCAATATCGATAAGAATGAGAAGATCAAGGTACACCGCATCTACATCGCTGGCGTGACGGAGAAGGAGGCGAAGAAACTCAAGCGTGCCATGAAGAAAACGCACGAGAAAAGTTTGGTCAATATCTTCAGATCGAAGAAGTTCGTGCCAGAGAAATATACCGAAGACAAAGACCATGTTATCAGCAAGATGAACTCCTGGGGCTACCGCGATGCCCTCATCAAGAGCGATAGTGTGGCGACCGTTGACGATGCCCACGTCGACATCTATCTCGATGTTTATCAGGGACAGAAATACTACCTGAGAAATGTTGACTGGGTGGGCAACAAGGTCTATGACTCTGCCGTTCTGGCCCACGTGCTCAGAATGAAGAAAGGCGATGTCTACGACCAAACGCTTCTCAACAAGCGTTTGCACGAGGACGACGATTGCATCGGAAACATGTATTACAACAACGGATATGTGTTCTACAACCTCGACCCCGTTGAAGTGAACATTGACGGCGACTCCATCGACCTCGAAATGCGCATCACTGAGAACAACCAAGCCACGCTCAACCACGTCCGCATTTCAGGAAATGAGCGCGTGTATGAAAATGTCATCCGCCGCGAGCTTCGCACCAAGCCGGGCGACCTTTTCTCTATGGAGTCTATCAAGCGTACGGTGATGGAGCTGGCCAATATGAACCAGTTCGACCCTGAAGCCTTGCAGGCCGGTATCGGCAAGGGCATCAAGCCCGACCCTGTCAGCGGAACGGTGGACATCACCTATCCTTTGCAGACGAAGGGCGGCGATCAGGTGGAACTTTCTGCCGGTTGGGGACAGACGGGTATCGTTGGACGACTCGGTTTGAAGTTTACCAATTTCTCCATGCGCAACCTCTTCAACGGTAGCAAGAAACGCGCAGGCTTCATCCCGCAGGGTGACGGACAGACCTTGTCGTTGAGCGGCCAGAGCAACGGTACGTATTTCCAGAGCTATTCGCTCTCGTTCCTCGATCCTTGGTTTGGCGGCAAGCGCCCGACGCAGTTCTCTTTCTCGCTCTATTATTCTAAGCAGAGCGACGTGAACTCTCACTACTACAGCAACTACAACAACCTCTACAACACGATTTACGGCTACGGCACGAATAGCAACTACTATAACTATAGCAACTATTACGACCCCGACAAATACGTGAAGTTGATTGGTGTTTCAATGGGTCTCGGAAAACGTCTTCGTTGGCCCGACGACTATTTCACCTTCATGGCGGAACTGTCGTACACGCGCTATATGCTGAAATCGTGGGATTACTTCCTGATTTCAGATGGTAACTGTAACAACTTCAATATCTCCTTCACCCTGAGCCGTTCGTCGAGCAACGACCCATTCTATCCAAGAACAGGTTCCGACTTCTCGGCCTCTGTGACGCTCACACCGCCTTATTCGCTTTGGAACGGAAAAGATTACAAGCATCTTGCCACGACATACAATTCTTCGTCATACCAGCGCGAGGCGCAGGAGAAATATCGTTGGATTGAATACCACAAGTGGAAGATGAAGTTCCGCACCTACACGGCCCTGAGCAACGCCGTCAAGACACCCGTGCTCATGACGCGTGCTGAATTTGGCATTCTCGGCGCTTACAACCGTTACAACAAGTCGCCGTTTGAAACCTACTACGTGGGTGGTGACGGTATGTCGGGCTATTCCAGCGGATATGCCACCGAGACCATCGGTTTGCGCGGTTACGACAACGGTTCTTTGGCCGGAAACAACAGTTTGAACGCCTACGCCTACAGCAGAATGACGCTTGAACTCCGTTATCCGCTCATGCTCGAAGCCTCCACCAGTATGTATGCTTTGGCCTTCGTTGAAGGCGGTAACGCCTGGGCCAATGTCAATAAGTTCAATCCCTTCGACATGAAGCGTTCGGCCGGTTTCGGTGTGCGCATCTTGCTCCCGATGGTCGGTTTGATGGGTATTGACTGGGCCTACGGTTTCCAGAAGAACATCAACGGCGTCAAGGCCGGCGGTTCGCAGTTCCACTTCATCATCGGACAAGAATTTTAGTAACGACTTCCAAAAACAATCGGATGTCTGGCCCGCACAAAAGAGCGTCAGGCCAGTAGCCATCCAGCCTTGTTTTTGGCGTCAGTTTCAAAAGCATTAAAAGTCATGAAAAGAAAATTATTCCTGCTTGTGGCGCTTGTTGGCCTCTGCCTAAGCGCCTCCGCACAGAAGTTCGCGCTCGTGGATATGAGTTACATCATGAGCAACATACCAGCTTACGAACGCGCCAACGAACAGTTGAACCAGGTGTCGAAGAAATGGCAGAGCGAAGTCGAAGCCATCGACAACCAGGCCAAGACGCTCTACAAGAATTATCAAAACGAGGTGATGTTCCTCAGCGAGGCCCAGAAAAAGGAACGCGAGCAGGCCATCGTCAATAAGGAGAAGGAAGCCTCGGAACTGAAGAAGAAATATTTCGGACCGCAGGGCGAACTCTATAAGAAGCGTGTGGCACTCGTGGAACCCATCCAAGACGAAATCTATAATGCCATCAAGGGCATCGCACAGAGCAAGGGATTCCAACTCATCCTCGACCGCGCTTCGGAGACGGCAGGCATCATCTTTGCCTCCCCGGCCATCGATATCAGCAACGAAGTGTTGACTAAGTTGGGCTATTCCAATTAATTTGCTTAACTTTGCATAAGATAGGCTGCACCTCGGCATAATATTCAAGCAAGCTTGATATTCTGCTCTCGGTTTGCACTATCTTTGCATAAGATAGGCTGCACCTCAACAATTCAAGTAAACTTGATTGTATTCGGTTTGCACTATCTTTGCAGCCGTTCGGCCGCTTCCGCGCCATCCGCTTCGCCGTTCGCTTTCCTGTTTACCTTGAAAGAGACGTGAAGAGACGGAATGCGCCGCCGCAATAAGCCTCTGGCATCAGGCCGCGGCCGACAGACATACAAGAAAACAATAAAAAATCATACAAGCAATGTTTAAGAAAATCCTTATCATGGTGCTTTTCGTAGCACCGCTGAGCCTCGCCGCTCAAAAGTTCGCTCATTTCGACTACGCCACCATCATGCAGGCTATGCCAGAATTTAAGAAGGCACAGACCGAAATGGAAGCCATCGGCAAGCAATATCGTGAAGAGCTCCAGAACATGGAGAAGGAAATCAACACGAAGATTGAAAAGTTTCAGAGCGAAGTGACCGACAAGACCCCTGAGAACATCCGCAACCGTCGCGCACAGGAAATTCAGGACCTCCAGCAGCGCTACCAGCAGGCTGCCCAGGACAACGAGCAGGCTTTCGACGAAGCACGCCAGAAGAAGTTCCAGCCGATTACGCAGAAAGTGATGGACGCTGTCAACGCCATTGCCAAGGAAGGCAACTATGTTTACATCGTTGACAAGAACGCTTCTCAGCAGGCTGGTATCGTCATCAACGAAGCTTTGAGCGAAGACGTGACCAAGCGCATCGCTGCCAAGCTCGGCATCTCTGCAGCCGCTTTGACCGCTGCTCCTGCCGCCGCTGCCGCACCTGCCGCAGCACCTGCACAGCGCAAATAATTTTACGCAAATATCCCTTTTGGAATTAGGAATTGAGGCGCGAAGTTCTTCGCTCACCAATTCCTAATTTTCTTTATGCGGCATCGCGGATTCTCTTTAGAATAATGCTTGTGGAAGGATGGCGCAGACCTTCCGTATGATAAAGTAGATGGTCAGAATTAAGTTACTACCAACTTACGACCAACTTACCTTCTCGCCACCTTCAGCCCGACAAAAAATACTGCGCATTGCATGAAACCATACAAGAAACTTTTTGCTGCTGCGTTGCTGGCTGTTGCCTCAGCAGGCCCCTTCCTTCCAACGGAAGTCGCTGCAGCCACGCCCAATGCCCTTGCCGGTCCGTCGTCAATGCCGGCAGGCGTGTCCTTCGTCGCGCGTGACACCATTGCCCCCGACACACTCCCCGACATGCTCTCGTCAGACCAGAGCGCCATCACGCCAACCCTTTCCTCCATCCCCAACGACTCCACCACGGCCGCCATCGTCAAGCGTTTGCAAGCGTTGATGGAAAACACCATCTTCGACCGCACGCAGGTGGGCATCTATGTTTACGACCTCACGGCCGATGCCCCCATCTTTGCCCACGGCGAGCACCAGCAGCTGCGTCCCGCCTCGTGTGAGAAACTCGTCACCGCCATCAGTGCTCTCTACCATCTCGGCACCGACTTTCGCTACACCACCACCCTAAGCATTGACGGCGAAATCACCGACAGCGTCCTCCACGGCGACGTCTATCTTCGTGGCGGTTTCGACCCGCTTTTCGATCGCAGCGACCTTCTTCAGCTCGTTGATGCCTTACACTGCAACGGCATCCGCCACATCGCTGGTCATATCTATTTCGACCGCAGTTTGAAGGACACCACCGCTATGGGCTGGGGTTGGTGTTGGGACGACGACACCACGCCCCTCACCCCGCTCCTTTATGAGCGCCGTGCAGGTCTCGAAAAGCATTTTCTTGCGGCCTTGCGCCAAGACAGCCTCTGTGATGCTTCGGAGATACGCTACGCAGAGACACCGCGCCGCGCCGTCTCGTTGGCACAGCGCATGCACACCATCGACCAAATTCTCCTGCCCATGATGAAGAAGAGCGACAATCTTTTTGCCGAATCCCTCTTCTATCAGATGGCGGCACAGAGCGGCCACCCATACGCCAACCACAAACGTGGCAGCCGCCTTGTCTCGCAGTTTCTTGGTCACATCGGCATTAGCAGCAACACCTACCAAGTGGCCGACGGCAGTGGGCTCTCGCTCTACAACTATCTCACGCCGCAACTCCTCGTGACGGCTCTTCGTTATGCCTATCGTGATGAGAGAATCTACCGCCACCTCCTTCCCTCGCTCCCCATCGCTGGCGAAGATGGCACCCTCCAGCGCCGCATGACTTCCGGTGCGGTTCGCGGCAACGTGCGAGCCAAGACCGGCACCGTTGAGGGCGTCAGTTCGCTGGCGGGTTATCTGACGGCCCCCAACGGCCACACCTTCTGCTTTGCCATCATCAACCAAGGCATTCGCCACACTTCCACCGGCCGCAACTTTCAAGACCGCGTCTGCCGCGCCATGACAGAAGAATAAGTAATCGTGCCATTACTAAATGTGCGCTTGTCTTCTTGCATTTGCTTTTCGATGGGGGTGATACTAATTTGAAAATAATTTAGTATCTTCGCGACAGACAATTAATATAGAACATCATGATGAGGCAAGCATACAAACAAGTGCCCTACGGGGTGTCGGATTTCATAACGGTTGTGACGCAGAATCTCTATTATGTGGACAAAACCATGTATATCCCTCAGTTGGAAGAAGAGGCCCGCTTTCTCTTCTTCACCCGTCCGCGCCGCTTTGGGAAGAGCCTCTTCATCAATATGCTTCGTGCTTATTACGACAGCTCAAAGAAAAAAGATTTCCAAACCCTTTTCGGACATCTCTGGATTGGCAAGCATCCCACTCCGCTGCAAGGTGCTTTTCAGGTCCTCTATCTTGATTTCTCGCAGGTGGGTGGAAGCATTGATGTCGTTGAAGAAAGATTCAATGAATATTGTTGCATCTGTTTGAACGACTTTATGGATTCCTACGGGGATGCCTATCCCGAAAACATGCGTCGTGACTTTTACGAAAGCAAAAGCGCCGGTGCGAAATTGGCCATGCTCGACAAAAAAGCTAAGGCCATAGGCTTGCCGCTTTACCTTATCATAGACGAATACGACAACTTCACGAACACCATTCTCAATGAAAAAGGCGAAGCCGTTTACCATGCCATTACGCACGCAGACGGGTTCTATCGTGATTTCTTCAAGAAGTTTAAGGGGATGTTTCAGCGCATCTTTGTGACGGGCGTGAGTCCTGTCACGCTCAACGATGTGACGAGCGGTTTTAATATTGGTTGGAACATCTCTGTGAAGGCGGAATACAACGAGATGTTGGGATTCAGCACGGAGGATGTTCGCGTCATGTTCAATTATTACAAGGAAATCGGCAAAATGCCTGCTGGTTGCGACGTGGAGTCCATGATCAACGAGATGAAGCCTTGGTACGACAACTATTGTTTTGCTGAAGGTTCGTTGAAAAACAAAAACCGCGTCTTCAATAGCGACATGGTGCTCTACTTCCTGCGTAACGTCATGAGTACGGGGCAGGCACCAAAGCAAATGATAGACCCCAACACCATGACCGACTATGGCAAGATGAAACAGCTCTTGCAGTTTGACAAACTGGATGGCGACCGCAAGGGCATGATTCGTGAAATTGCCGAAAAGGGGCAGATTGTCACGCCGCTCTTTGAGAGTTTCTCCGCCTTTCAGATTCCCGACCCAGATATTTTCCCGAGCCTTTTGTTTTATTATGGCATGTTGACCTTCAAGGACACGCGTGGAGAATATGTTGTTTTGGGCATTCCCAACAATAATGTCCGGCGGCAGTATTATGGCTATCTTTTGGAGGAATATCAAGCCGTCAGTCCGGTAAACACGCTGGATTTGGGTAAGGGCTTCTATGAAATGGCCTATGAAGGAGCGTGGCATCGCTGTCTGCAATTCATGGCTGATGCCTATGCCAAAGTCTCGTCAGTTCGCGACGGCATTGAGGCAGAGCGCAATTTGCAGGGTTTCTTTATGGCCTATCTCAACCTGACGAATTATTATTACACGGCACCTGAGTTGGAACTCAATCATGGCTATTGCGATTTCTTCCTTCTTCCAGACCTCACGCACTACAAGACGAAACACAGCTATATTCTCGAACTCAAGATGCTGCCGAAAGGCGCTTCGGATGCTGCGGCCCGAAAACAATGGGAAGAAGCTGTTGAGCAAATCAACGGATATGCCGAAGCTCCACGCGTGGAAGCGTTGCGTCAAGGCACCACGCTTCATAAAATCATTATGCAGTTTGACGGCTACACGCTAAAACGCATGGAAGAGGTGTAGCCTTCTAAATGGGTGTTCAATACAGCAAAAGCAACAACAGCGAAGATGCCTGGGAAACGATTTGAGTTTTCGTTTCCCAGGCATCTTCGCCTGTTTTATTGTGCTTGAGGGCATGAGAGAACATCCCTACGGGAAATCTGTTGAAATCGTGATAAACGGTGTTCCAGCCGTGCTTAGAGCATCGCTGCAATGGCTCCGATGAAGGCGATGAGGATGATGATGCCGATGAAGGAGATGACGAGACCAGCGATGGCCAAACCGCGAGGAGCTCTAAACACACCGATAAAGGAGAAGATGACGCCGAGCAACCAGAGAATCCAGTCGAGGATGGGAATCCAGCAGAGAATGAGGCCGATGAGGGCGAGAACGAAACCGGCGGTGCCAATACCATTTGACTTGGGGGCTGGGGCCTGCTGGATGAATACTTGCTGCTGGGGGGCTTGCTGATTTTCCATGATGATTGAGTTTTTAGAGTCGGTGGGCAATTGTTTGATGAGTATTGCCCGCCATGATGATTATTTTAATATGTATTTTTATATAAGTCAAGCAGATATTGCAAAGGTAAGTAAAAAGTATTAAATATGTATTGCTAAGGCCCCTGTTTTTTACGTTTGTTGCAAAAAAAATCTGCGTTTTTTGCTAAATAATAAGGTGCAACGAAGCTCTGGGGCGAAGCACTGTAGCTCACTTTGCTCGCAAAGTGAGGGGGGCGAATATTAAGTAGGTGGTCAAAATTATTTTTATAATATATGCCAAGAGCATTATTCTTACATTTGCAACGTCCTCTCGGGCGCATCTACTTACCTCGTTTTCAGTCGCAATGCCCGCATTGCTCCTTCAACCAAGGTGGCGTATCTGCATCCCGATAGAACATTTCAAATGTAAAAATAATTCCGACCACCTACTTATGGCGGCCAAACACGGCTAAAAATCCAACAAAGTCATGCGCTAAAGCGCTGGTCATATTCGCTACGTGTTCGTGGCCCTCACTTTGCGAGCAAAGTGAGCTACAGTGCTTCGCCTCAGTGCTTCGCCCAGAGAGAAATGATAATATCGTTGACGGACCGATAACCTTTCCTCTTTCTTCGAATATTCCCTCCTTGTTCTGTTAAAAAAGCAGAGGCCTTCCCTGCAAGTAAAGCAGGGAAGGCCTCCAGCGTATAAGGATGTGATATATTACATGCGTTCGTGGAACGTACGTGAGATTACCTCGAGTTGGTGTTCGCGGCTCAATTTCACGAAGTTCACAGCGTATCCGCTCACACGGATGGTGAGTTGCGGATAGTTTTCAGGATGCTCCATAGCGTCTTCGAGCATTTCGCGGTTGAGGGCGTTTACGTTCAGGTGGTGTGCACCCTTGGTGAAATAGCCGTCCATCATCGTCACGAGGTTGTCGATGCGCTCTTCAGGCGTTGGGCCGAGAGACTTCGGCACGATTGAGAACGTGTTGGAGATACCATCCTGAGAGTCGCGGTAGCGCAGTTTGGCAACAGAAGCCAAAGAAGCCACAGCACCGCTCTTGTCGCGGCCGTGCATCGGGTTGGCACCTGGAGCGAAAGCCACGCCAGCTTCACGTCCGTCAGGCGTAGCACCCGTCTTCTTGCCATACATCACGTTTGAAGTGATGGTGAGGAGCGAGAGCGTTGGGCGAGCGTTCTTGTAAACAGGCAGTTTCTTCAGTTCTTCAGTGAAGAAGTAAACGAGGTCAACGCCGAGGTGGTCAACGCGGTCATCGTTGTTGCCGAAGCATGGGAATTCGCCGTCGATGTCGAAGCCTTCCGTCAGGCCTTCAGCGTTGCGGCGTGCCGTCACCTTGGCATACTTGATGGCAGAGAGTGAGTCGAGGGCAATTGACAAGCCAGCAGCGCCATAAGCGATGTTGATGCGCGGGTCGGTATCAACGAAAGCCATCTGGGCCTTTTCGTAGTAATACTTGTCGTGCATGTAGTGGATGATGTTCATCGCCTCGTTGTAAACGCGAGCAATCTGCGTCAAGACGAGCTTGTAGTTTTTCATCACCTCTTCGAAGTTGAGCGTGTCGCTCGTCAAAGCGGGGATGCCTTCCACCATCAGTGTGCCAGTCTTCTCGCAGCGTCCGCCGTTGAGCGCCAGCAAGAGCGCCTTTGCCAAGTTGCAGCGTGCGCCAAAGAACTGGATCTGGCGGCCGATGTCCTGGAACGATACGCAGCAAGCGATTCCGTAGTCGTCGCTGTGGCGCACTTCGCGCATGAGCGTGTCGTTTTCATACTGAATTGAGCTGGTGTCGATTGAAACCTTGGCGCAGAAGTTCTTGAAACCTTCTGGAAGTTCAGGGCTCCAAAGCACTGTCAAGTTAGGCTCTGGTGAAGGACCGAGGTTGTAGAGCGTCTGGAGGAAACGGAAGCTGGTCTTCGTCACCTTCGTGCGTCCGTCGTTGAAGCGTCCGCCCAAAGATTCCGTCACCCATGTTGGGTCGCCGGCGAAGATTTCGTTGTAGGCAGCCATGCGGAGGTGGCGCACCATGCGGAGTTTGATAACAAACTGGTCGATGAGTTCCTGTGCAAACGTCTCGTCGATGAGGCCGTGCTTGAGGTCGTGCTCAACATAGATGTCGATGAAAGAAGACACGTTGCCGAGCGACATGGCGGCACCATCCTGCTCCTTGACAGCAGCCAAGTATGCCATGTAAACCCACTGAACAGCCTCCTGTGCGGTCTGTGCTGGGCGACCCAGTTCGAGACCATACATTTCGCCCATCACCTTAATTTCCTTCAATGCCTTAATCTGCTCAGCCACCTCTTCACGCAAGCGGATGCGCTCGTCGGTCATCGGGCCAGTCAGGTTGTGGAGGTCTTCCGTCTTGGCTTCAACCAAGCGGTCGATGCCGTAGAGCGCCAAGCGGCGGTAGTCGCCAATGATACGTCCGCGGGCATAGTTGTCGGGCAGACCCGTGAGGAAACCGAGAGAACGGAAGCGGCGGATTTCTTCAGTGTAAACGTCGAATACGCCGTCGTTGTGAGTCTTGCGATAGTGGGTGAAGATGTCCTTCACTCTTGGATTAACTTCCTTGCCATTTTGTGCGCAGGCCTTTTCAACCACCTTGATGCCGCCGAAAGGCTTGATGGCACGCTTGAGGAGTTCGTCGGTCTGCAAACCTACGATGAGTTCGTTCTCCTGGTCGATGTAGCCAGGTTTGTGTGATGTGATGGTAGAAACCGTGTCTGGGTCGAAAGAGCGCACGCCATTGTTATTGCGTTCTTCTTCAAGAGCTTTGAGGCAGATGTCCCAGATGCGCTTAGTGCGTTCTGTTGGGCCAACGAGGAACGAAGCGTCGCCCTCATACGGCGTGATGTTTTTACGAACGAAGTCCGTAACGTCGATTTTCTGGCTCCATGAGCCGTCGATGAAATTAGAGTACAAATCCATAAAATTGTATTTGTGGGTTTATAATTGAGTTTTTTCAGAGGTGGGGGAGAGGTGTGTCATATTATATTGTTCTGCACACTTCATGTGCGTGTCTTTTATCATTTATTGGCCATGAAGCCCAAATGGCACACTCTCAAAACATTGGCGTTATGCCTTGAATTTGATTTTGATACAAAGTTACAATATTTCGTTCGGTTAGGCGCTATATATCCGTATGTATTTTCACAGATGGGGCGTTTAGTGTGCAAAAATACCTATAAATGGGGAGTGGAAATGCCCAAAGACGTGGTGCATTACCAAACTGGTCAATTTCCACCCGAAGCCCCATTGAGCCATGCCAAGCCCTTCGCGCTCAACAGATATTTCTGTCGAGGGTGTCGTGGGTTGTCGGGGTAGCGCATTCTCACGAGTCCTTGATTGATGGCAGGCGTGAGGTACGTGGCCAAAAAGTTGCCTCGTGCCTTCAATCCCATGTTTTCCATCATCTCCCTGACGGAAAGTTCTCTCGTGGCGATGGCGAGAAGCGACGTTTTCAGAGAGTTTGGCACATCGATGTTGTTACTTGCCTTGTACTTGTCTTGTACTTGTCCTGTTCGTTCCACTCTTCGGGGGGATTAACCAGCATGTGTCGGTTGCGCAGTTCGTTTATGAAGAACAAGGCTGTGGCGCGTGTGTTGCCTTTGCAGAAAGGGCTGTTTTGGGGCGTAATGCAATAAATTTCCAGTCTGCAGCAAGAAAAATTAGCAAAATGTTTGCTGCGCGAAAAAAAAATAATTACTTTTGCCAGTGTTAAACCGTGAGGCTCGTATCGCGGGTCGCATCGACAATCAAAATAATAGACAATTATGACATTCGCACAGTCCTTTTATTTTTACGCTTATTTTTACTTTGCTGAGCAAGCGAAGCGGGACGTCGTATGCCATACGAAATAACATGATTCAAGCATTTTACAATCCCGCTTCTGTAAAGGAGCGGGATTTTTTGTTAAAACAAACCGTATGAAAGTAGCAATTCAAGGCATAAGGGGGTCATTTCACGATATTGCCGCCCATGAATATTTCCAGGGCGAAGAACTCGAAATGGTGTGGTGTAACACCTTTGAAGACCTCTTTGCCACCATGAAGGAAGACGACAACTGCTTGGCATTAATGGCCATCGAGAACACCATTGCGGGCAGTTTGCTCCACAATTACGAATTGCTACGGCAGAGCGGCGCGACCATCATCGGCGAACACAAACTGCACATCGAACACAGCATCATGTGCTTGCCCGGCGAAGACTGGGCCGACATTAAGGAAGTCAATTCCCATCCTGTGGCCTTGGCGCAGTGTCGCGGTTTCCTTCAGCGCCATCCGCAAATCAAAGTGGTGGAAGCCGAGGACACTGCTGGAGCGGCAGAGAAGATCAGTCGGCAAAAGCTGCACGGACACGCCGCCATCTGCCATGCCGGAGCCGCGCCAATCTATGGCATGCGCCTCCTCGAAAAGAGCATCGAAGACAACAAACACAATTTCACGCGCTTCCTCGTGCTCTGCGACCCCTGGAATGCCGACCGCCTGCGCGATCTTCACGCCACCAACAAGGCCAGCATCGTTTTCACCCTGCCGCATGAAGAAGGGTCGCTCTCGCAGGTGCTCAGCATCTTCTCGTTCTATAAGATAAACCTCACTAAAATACAGTCGTTGCCCATCATCGGGCGGGAATGGCAATATCTTTTCTATATTGACGTGACCTACGACGACTATATGCGCTACCGCCAAAGCATCGATGCGGTGCGCCCACTGATTAAAGAACTCAAAATATTAGGAGAATATGAAGGTAAATAACCAGCCAGACATACAGCCGGCCCAACGCCTCGACAGTGTGCAGGAATACTATTTCTCACGCAAAGGCAAAGAAGTGGCCCGCATGAATGCTGAAGGCAAGGACATCATCTCGCTTGCCATTGGCAGTCCCGATATGCCGCCTTCGCAGCAAACCATCGACACCCTCTGTCGCGAGGCGCAAAACCCCAATGCCCACGGCTATCAGCCAACGGTGGGCATCCCGCAGTTGCGCGAGGCTATGGCCGATTTCTACAAGCGTTGGTTTGAGGTCGACTTGGACCCCCAAAGCGAAATTCAGCCCCTCATCGGTTCGAAGGAAGGCATCTTGCACGTGACGTTGGCCTTCGTCAATCCAGGCGACAAGGTCCTCGTGCCCAATCCGGGATACCCCACCTATACATCACTCTCGCGTCTGCTCGGCGCAGAGGTGGTCAACTACAACCTGCGTCCTGAAAACGGGTGGCAGCCCGATTTCGACGAATTGGAAAAGATGGACCTGACGGGCGTGAAAATCCTGTGGAGCAACTATCCCAACATGCCAACGGGAGCACCAGCCTGCAGGTCAACTTACGAAAGACTCGTTGACTTTGCCCGCCGCCACAACATTCTCGTGGTGAACGACAACCCATACAGCTTCATCCTCGGCCACGAGCATCTGAGCATCCTGCAAGTGCCAGGCGCCAAAGACGTGTGCATCGAGTTCAACTCCATGAGCAAAAGCCACAATATGCCGGGATGGCGCGTCGGCATGCTCGCCACCAACGCACAGTTTGTCAAATGGATATTAAAGGTGAAGAGCAACATCGATTCCGGAACGTTCCGCCCCTTGCAGCTCGCCGCTGCTGAGGCCTACCGCAACGACGATGCCTGGCATGAAGAAGCCAACGTGAATGTCTATCGCCGCCGCCGTCAGCTCGCTGGACAAATCATGGACGCCCTCGGCTGCAAATATGAAAGTTGGCAGGTCGGCATGTTCCTCTGGGGACGCATCCCCGACAGCTGCGCCAATGTGGAAGACCTCACGGAGCGTGTGCTCCACGAAGCCCGCGTGTTCATCACGCCCGGTTTTATCTTCGGCTCAAATGGACAACGCTACATCCGCATTTCTCTCTGCGCCAAGGAAGAAAAACTGGCAGAGGCCTTGGAGCGCGTCAAGGCAATGAACTGAGTTTCCCCCAAAAAATACTATATTATACAATCCCCAAACAACCCATAATATGCCTCTCGAATTAAAACCCCTCAATTTCCCTGGTGTGGAAATGAAACGCCCGGTGATCATCGCCGGTCCGTGCTCCGCTGAAACAGAAGAGCAAGTGATGAACACCGCCACACAACTGGCAAGTAAAGGAATCAAGATTTTCCGTTCCGGAATCTGGAAACCACGCACCAAGCCCGGCGGCTTTGAAGGTGTCGGCGTGACGGGCCTTCCTTGGCTGCAGCGCGTGCAGAAAGAACTCGGCATGCTTGTTTCGACGGAAGTGGCCACGCCCAAGCATGTGGAAGCTTGTCTGGAAGCTGGCATCGACGTGCTCTGGATTGGCGCACGCACCGTGGCCAACCCCTTTGCCATGCAAGAATTGGCTGACTCGTTGCGCGGCGTTGACATCCCCGTGCTGGTGAAGAACCCCGTTAACCCCGACCTCGAACTCTGGGTGGGCGGTCTGGAACGCATCAATGGAGCGGGCATCAAGCGCCTTGGCGTCATCCACCGCGGTTTTTCAACCTACGACAAGCGCATCTATCGTAACCTCCCCATGTGGCATATCGCCATCGAACTGCGTCGCCGTTTCCCCAATCTCCCCATCTTCGGCGACCCCAGCCACATCGGCGGAGCGCGTGAACTCGTTGCCCCTTTGTGTCAGCAGGCAATGGACCTCGGTTTCGACGGACTCATCGTTGAGAGCCACTGCAACCCCGATGCCGCATGGAGCGATGCCAAACAGCAGGTGACGCCAGATGTCCTCGACTTCATCCTCGACAAGCTCATCATCCGCAAAAGCGTGCAGAGCACTGAGAGCCTCACGGCATTGCGCCACCAAATTGACGAAATCGACAACGCCCTCATCGAGCAGTTGGCAAAGCGCATGCGCCTGAGCCGCGAAATCGGACAATATAAAAAGGAGCACGACATGACCATCGTGCAGACGGGACGCTACAACGAAATCCTCGACAAGCGCGGCGCACAAGGCGTGCTCTGCGGTATGTCGTCCGACTTCATGAAAACGGTGTTTGAAGCCATTCATGAAGAGAGCGTACACCAGCAAATTGAAGTGATGAACAAAAATTGATAGGGAACGGGGCGGTTGGCTCTCCAGCCGCCTTCTCTCCAAAAAACGGAATATGAAAATCTTGATATTGGGAGCGGGCAAGATGGGCTCGTTCTTTGTGGACCTGCTGAGTTTTGAACACACCACCGCCGTCTACGACATCGATCCAAAGCGACTGCGCTTCATGTATAACACCGAGCGTTTCACGACGCTTGAGGAAATCGCCGAATTTAAACCAGAATTGGTCATCAACGCCGTGACCTTGAAATACACGCTCGACGTCTTCAAGCAAGTGATGCCTTATCTACCATCCGACTGTATTTTGAGCGACATCTCTTCTGTCAAGACGGGTTTGCGCGAGTTCTACGAGCAGTGTGGCCGGCGCTATGTTTCCACCCACCCCATGTTCGGTCCGACGTTTGCCAATCTTGGTGCCCTGTCGAATGAAAATGCCATCATCATCACAGAGGGCGACTATATGGGCCGCATCTTCTTCAAGGACCTCTACAGCCGCTTGGGGCTTCACATCTGTGAGTACACCTTCGATGCTCACGATGAAACCGTTGCCTATTCTTTGGGCACCCCCTTCGTCTCCACCTTCGTGTTTTCTGCCGTCATGAAGCATCAGGACGCTCCAGGAACCACCTTTAAGCGCCACATGGCCATTGCCAAAGGAGTGCTCGGGGAAGACGACACGCTCTTGCGCGAAATCCTTTTCAATCCGCGCATGAGCAGTCAGGTCGGAAAAATCCGTGACGAACTGAAAGAGCTGATGGATATCATTGACAGCAAGGACGAAGCACGCTTCAATGCCTATCTGAAGAAAATCCGCGAACACATCAAATGAGGCGCAACCATTTTTGAGTTGCTTCCGCCTCTCAGTAAAGACAACCCCAGATTGCTTTCCGTAATCTGGGGTTGTTTTTGCTACAGGCCGTAAACACCAGGGTGTTCAAAAACCAGAAAGCCCCAAGGTTGGTAGAGAGCACGAAAAAATATGTTGCAAAACATGTTTAACTTTATTTGTTAGCTGCCCAGCGCCAGGTTTTTGTTATTATCTGTAATTTTGTCAGACAAATAAGATATGGCGATAAATCGAAACATGGAATCTTTAGAACTACAAGGCAAGAGCAGCACATTGGTTGATCTGGTGGAGGAAAAACTGCTGCAATATTTAAAGGAAAACGATTACTGCATTGGCAGCGTCATTCCCAATGAAGCAGAACTCTCTTCCTCGTTAGGCGTGGCCCGAAGCGTTCTCAGGGAAGCTTTGAGCCGCTTGAAGATGATTGGAATGATTGAAAGTCGCACCAGGAGAGGCATGGTCATTAAGGAACCATCTCTTTTGGGTGGCATGAAGCGTCTCATCGACCCGAGAAATCTCAGTGAGAATACGCTGTGTGACCTTCTGGAGTTCAGAATGATGCTTGAAATCGGAATGACCTACAAACTTTTTGAGAATCTCACCGACAAGCATTTAAAGGAACTGGAAAATATCATCAAAATGGAGGTCGTTTTGGGATGCAATGAATATTCGCTGGCGAGTGAGGTGAATTTCCATTCAAAGCTGTATGAGATAACAGGCAATTCCACTATCATTGAATTTGAACGGATTATTTATCCGCTGATGGAGTTTGCCAAAGAAAAATTCCACGAGCACCTGATGCCCCTGAATCAAGAGCTTCTTCAACGTGGGGAATTGGTCACTCATGCAGACCTCTTAAAGCTTCTCGTAGACAGAGACGAAGAAGGCTACAGACAAGCCATCGGAAAGCATTTGAGCGTGTATAGAATCTTCCTGAAGAATATGAGAAACCGCGAATAACAGGCTTTGACAGCCTGTGGGATGGAGTTCACCATTGTGTGGCCCCATTCTCACTTCGTTCGTTTTTTGAAAAAATGTGGTCTGGATGAGATGCTTACCCTGCAACTATGTGAGAAAGGTAATTCGCAACAGTACAGAGAAATGCCTCAAGTCTCGGTGTTAAATATTGTACTATCGGGGGGGTATGACTAATTTATTGTAACTTTGGCGTTTTCAGAACTCAAACAATTAGAGGTTGCGCCCGACACGTATTAGGGATGGAATTATGTTTAGAAAATTACTTTTGGTAGTGGCATTGGGATGCTCTGCCTTGTGCGCAAATGCACAGAAATTAGAAGAAGCATTCTCTTACTCCAGTGGGAGAGTTTTCTATCATGGAATTATTCCACAGGATGTTACTTATAGTAGAGCTTCACTATTTTGGATATCAACAAGAGCAGATTACTATGATAGAACATGGGCTGATGTGTCTGTGTATGATCAAGACATGCAGCAGGTTATCAATATAGCTCCAATTAATGGTATAATACCTATCAAGTATATTGAAAACTCGGGGAATAACTGCTGCATTCCTATTTCGCAAAGAATATTTGATAGTGGTGCTAAATACGAATACATTACACCGGCTGCTTTGGTAGGTGATGATAAGTTTGTAAGTGGAATTGCCATAATGCAAGAGGACGGTAAGACCTTGTCTACTTTAAATTTTGGTAATGGAGAGTACTTATCTGGTGCCTATATGTCAGACAATGATTTACCAATAGAGGTTCTACTCTTAGATAATAAGTGTTATTTGTTACTTAAGTTGTGGAAGAATGATCCAAATGGGCATGCTGGAGAGTTGTCTATTATACGTATGTATTCATTTGATATGGGGAACATAAGCACCTCGATAAAAAAACTTAAGGATATTCCTGTTCAAATGAAAGTCACCCCAACCCTGCCAAAAATAAATGAGACGGTCAAGGTTGATTTGGCGGATTTGAAGTCGCCGAGTAAATTATCTGTTATTGACTCAAACGGCAAAGTTTGCTTCGCTCAATCTATTAAGGCAGGTCAGGAGAGTATGGAAATTTCTACAAGCGGAATACCTGCTGGCATGTATATCATCCGTGTTACCGATGGAAACAATGAAGTGGATAATTGCCGCATAATTATCCGTTAACCTCCCGCTGAGGCCAACCTATTGGTCGACATTTTACAAGTAAATAATATAGTAAGGGGCGACTTGAATGGCTAAGTTCAAGTCGCCCCTTATGTGGATGTATCAGTGTTGCGTTATCTCAGTCTGTCTCAGAAATCCGGAAGAATCAGTACGCGGATGTAGTCTTTCAGATGGACAGGACCTTTGCCATATCCTCCTTGAGAGTCGCTGATGAGGAGTAGCGTCTGTCGGCCGTCGTTAAGTTGTCTGCCCAGACACATGCCTTCGTAGTTGGCGAAGTTTTGTTTGAAAGGCGTCATGTGCGTGGTGAAAGTGGCGATGAGCCGCTTCGTCATGAATTTGTTCGGGTCGAGTTTTTGCAAATCTGTCGACGAATCAATCATCCACGACTCCTGCGGATTCACCATGAAAATCTTGCAGGTGCATTGCGAACTGAGGTAGCCGTTGGAGATGTCTGCCTCGCGCTCCATCACGAGGAGGCGTCCATCGGGCAGGGTGGCAATTTCAGACACGCCGTAGACATAGATTTTTCCGAAGTCGTCGGCCTTTCCGCGGTCCATGCGGTAGGCATATTGTGCAATCGGGAGCAGGTCGTCTCTGAAAGATTGCAGGCGCAGCAGATTTTGTTCTCCGGGGTGCATCGGTCCTGCGGCGTTTCCGTCTTTGAGCAGTGTGCTCTCAGTGGTGGTCCAAAAACGATGTGTGGCTGGGCAGTAGGCGAGCGATTCAAATCCGTAGTTGGGGACGATGTTGCCGAGGCCGAAGACTTTCGGCACTGTCAGTTCGCGCCCCGTTGGCTGCCCATCCATATTATATTCCAAGACTTTCTGATCACCTTCGCCAGCGATGAATACCGTGCCTGCTGGAGGGAAATAGGCGATGCCTTCGCAGTCGCGGACAGAGATGCCCGTGGCTGTCGACACCTTGGGCGAGGAATTGCCCTTGAAGCTTTCCAGATAGACACTCTCGATGGCACCCGTTGTGGCGTTTTGGTCAATGAGGAAAGTGAAGAAGCCGTCGGTGATTTCTTTATCGGAGACAACGGCGTAGCGGTTGTTGCCGAGAGAGGTGATACCGCTGTAGTTACCTGTTCCGATGCGCCATTTGGAGAGCGCCACTTGTCCGAGGTCAACGGCTTGCTGCGCTGAGGAAATGAGCGGCATGAAGAGCAGGCTCAAAGCGAGGAGAATTTTCGATTTCATGTTGTTGCGTAGTTGGGTTTGAAGAAGATTGGTTTTACTTAGCCCGAAGGCTTTCACCATTACTTATGCCCTTATTCGTTGAGCATCATTTCGATGAGCGTCGGGTGTGCTCCCAGGAACATGGCTGCCAGACCGCCTGGCGTGACGATGCTATCGGGGCGTTGGTCGGTTAGTTGCACTTTGCCTTTTCCGACGAGGTAGAAACCGTTGTTCTCTGGCACGTCGAGGTCGCCGTCCACTCCGATGTGTATTTCAAAATCGGGATAGGCCTTAACCACGGCCGAGAGGAAATGTTTCACGTTGATGACGCGGGCCATGGCAAATGGCGTGGCACCATTCACGGCGCCTGGCGATGGCACACGAGCATAGATGTGGTCGACACCAGCGAGCTGCTTGAGCTGGCGCACGAAGAGGTCTTTCACTTCCTGATGCGTCACGAGTAGACTGCGCATGAAAACGCGGCCATCGGCTTCTGGAACAGCGAGACACAGACCGACGATGCGGCGTTTGCGGCGTGCCACGAGAACGTAGCCGTTGTCGTTGTCGCAGTCGGCCAGGGCCGCGAAGAAATCGTTTTCAGAGGGGTGGAGCATAAAGTCGAAGCCCGAATAGCGGCGGAAGAAAACGTAGAGTTCCATTGGCCATTCATCGGGTTGCTGGATTTCCACGTGCGGGTCGTCTTCCCTCTTGTCTTCCATCTCCACCTCTTTGCGGTAGGTGGCAGTCCAATAGGCACCGTGTTCTGGTTTCTCATAGAAATGCCGTAAGCCTTCATCGGCTGGAATCACGAAACTCAGAGCAGCCCCCTGTCGATAGAGTTCGCGGTGGGCCTGTCGCAGCAGTTGCGAGGCGACCCCGCGTTTGCGGTGTTCCGGCGAAACACAGAGGCCAGAGACATAGCCCGTGAAGATCATCAGGCGGTGGAAAGTCATGGGGTAGGGGATGACCTGCATGGCGCCGATGACCTTGCCGTCTTCGCGAACGGTGATGTTCTGTTGGTCGGTATATTTCTCTTCGAAATAGATGTCCATGAATTCTTCGCTGTCGTGGAAACATTCCTTCCAGAGCGCACGTGTCTGTTGTTTTATTTCTTGTGGAGTGAGTATCATAATATATATAAGTAGGTGGTCAAAATTATTTTTATATATGTGCCAAGAGCATTTTTTTTACATTTGAAACGTCCTCTCGGGCGCATCTACTTACCTTGTTTTCAGTCGCAATGCCCGCATTGCTCCTTCACCCAAGGTGGCGTATCTGCATCCCGATAGAACATTTCAAATGTAAAAATAATTCTGACCACCTACTTATGGGTAGGCAGACAGAAAAAAGTCTTGCCATTAATTATTCTGCAAAAGGATGTCGCGTCATTACGGCATATTTGTGCAGCAGGACGCTTGGGTGGTAGCTAAGTTTCGATTGTCGGAGTCCTGGAATGCCCAAATCTTCTTCGCGGTTGATATATTTGAACGATTCCGGCAGGTGGCGTACAAATTCGCGGTTGATCATGGCAAAGGCCCCTTCAAACTCTGTGTCTGCTTTTTCTGCGCAGACGTCAAACGTGTCGTAATTGACGGGCGCACCATAAGTGAATGCCACCAGTTTGTTGTCAACGCGGAGGAGGCCGCCTTGTCCGCCGAGGTGTTCCCAGTTTTCAAACACGTAGGCCATTGAGCGTCGCTCATCGTTCATCTCGTGGCGCATTTGCGGCGTGTATTCGTCGGCTTTGTCTTCCGCCCATTGCTTTTCGAGCGCCAGGCATTCTTCAAAGACGTCAGGCGAGAGCGCTTCGTAGGCGAAATGCGGGTAGGCCGCCTCAAATTTGTTGCAGTGGTTACGTTTTGGCTGGAGCTTTTTGCCCGAGAGCGTGGCGAGTACTTCGCGGTGGTAGATATAATCGGTGAAGTCGCGGTCCGCCGTGGCATAGAAATAGCCCGGCATGGCTTCGTCGAGCAGTGCCAGATTGTTCTCACACACGCCAAGCATCAAGAAAGGCGCTCCTTGCTGTTCGGCATCTTCCATGAGGGTCGGCACGATGTGGTGTAGGTCGCCCTTCCCCACTGGCATGAGGTAGGCCAAATGTCCGTTACTTTTGAATCGAAAGAGCTGCCATCCTTCATGGTGGGCCGTCTCGGTGTCGTAGAGAAATCTCCAGCTCATCAGATTCATGAAGTTGAGGTCGCAGTTGCGGCATTCCGTTTGGCTGACGGCACTTCGTATGTCGTTTTTGTCGTTGAGCGATATGGGGTGAAAGTTGACGTTTGGCATGGTGTTGGGGACGTATTTGGAATGTTCAAGAAACATTTGATGATGCCAGCCAGCACAATTCTGGCACGTGGCTTCTCTTTTTAGGGGTGTTCTATAAATTAGCTTGAGCCGATTTTACATTTATCGCGAAGCAGATTGTTGTATTTCAAAGACGAGCATAGCGAGCTATGTGAGTCTTTGAAATACAGCAAGATGCGAGTGAGAACTGTAAAAGCGGCCAAGTCAATCCTAAATAAAGAATCTTCATTAAAACTAATTTATAGAACATCCCTGTAAGGCCCTGCGATGGAAATGCCATACTTTAATTTTGCAACGCGCTCTCAGGCGCATCATCCCCAACAATGAAAGATACAGGTAAAAATACAAACATAGGCAAGCGTCTGGCAACATGGATGAAGCAGGCAATGGGGTCTGTCAGAATTGGACGGATTGATTGGTACATCATGAAGAAATTCTTGAGCACCTACGTCTTCCTCATTGCTATTGTCATCCTCATTGCCATCATCTTCGACTACAACGAGAAGATCGACAAGTTCACGCAGTCGCACGTGCCAGTCCGGAAAATAGTCTTCGATTATTATCTGAACTTCATCCCCTATTTCTCCAACCTGTTCAGCCCCCTCTTCGTCTTCATTGCCGTCATTCTCTTTACCTCCAATCTGGCTTCCAATTCAGAAATAATCGCCATGAAAGCCGCAGGCATGAGTTTCCGCAGGCTACTGCGCCCCTATATGCTCTCGGCTTTCTTGATAGCTGTGGTCACCTTTTTTCTGGGAGCTTACGTCATTCCTGTCGGCAACATTTCGAGGGTGAATTTCGAGAATGCCTACGTCAAGAAAAAAAGCACCACCACGGCCGATAACGTGCAAATGCAGGTCGACACTGGCGTTGTTGCCTATATAACCCATTTCGACAATGTGACGAAAAGCGGCTACGGATTTTCATTGGACAAGTTTGTCGACAAAAAACTTGTTTCGCACCTGACCGCCCAGAATATCCAGTACGACACGCTGTCTGACCGGCGCTACAGCTGGACAATCCGTATGTACAATATACGCACGCTGAAAGGCAGGCGCGAGAAAATATCAAGTGGGGAAAAGCTCGACACCATGATCATGATGGAGCCCTCCGATTTCTTCTACACCAAAAACCAGCAGGAAACAATGACCCTGCCACAGTTGGGAGAATTTATCGGAAAACAGAAAATGCGCGGAGCGCCCAACGTCAACACTTTTGAGGTGGAATACCACAAGCGTTTCGCCATGCCCTTTGCCGCTTTCATCCTAACGGTCATCGGCGTGTCGCTCTCTTCCCAGAAACGCAAGGGAGGCATGGGAATCTCCCTGGGCATCGGGTTGGCTTTGAGCTTCGCCTACATCATGTTCCAAACCGTCTCTGCCACTTTCTCAACGAATGCCGGGATGCCCGCCGCTTTGGCCGCCTGGATTCCCAATGCCGTGTTTGCCGTCATAGCCTTTATTCTCTACAAGCGGACGCCAGAGTAACCTCGCTCTTCCTTCCCCATGCAGGCATCCGTTCTTAGCAATCCGAATTTTTAAAAACGACACCCACACCCATGTATTTTTCAGATTTAGAACTTAGCGACGACATCCTCGACGCTCTTTACGATATGCACTTTGACGAATGCACCCCAATCCAGGAACAGTGTATTCCCCCAATCCTTGAAGGCCGTGATGTCATGGGCATCGCCCAGACAGGCACAGGAAAAACCGCGGCCTATCTTTTGCCCCTGCTGACCTTGCTCCGTCAGAATCCCCATCCTGCAGATGCCGTCAACTGCTTGATCATGGCTCCTACGCGTGAGTTGGCCAAGCAGATAGACCAGGCCATGCAGGGCTTTGCCTATTATATGGACGTCAACGGTGTGGCCGTCTACGGCGGCAACGACGGTACGCGCTATGAGCAGGAAAGAAAAAGCCTGAGCTCTGGCGCTGATGTGGTCATTGCCACCCCTGGCCGCCTCATCACGCATTTGCAGTTGGGCACGCTCGACCTCTCTCGCACTACCCATCTCGTGCTTGATGAGGCCGATCGCATGCTGGACATGGGCTTCAGCGAAGACATCCTCAAGATTGTTGCGGAAATGCCACGCGAGCGCCAGACCATTCTCTTCTCAGCCACCATGCCGCAGAAGATAACGGCCTTGGCAAACAGCATCATGAACGACCCCGTGCAGGTGAAAATTGCCGTGTCCAAGCCCGCTGAAAATATCGACCAGAGCGTTTACGTATGCAAGGAAAGCGACAAGACGGCGCTCGTGAAACACGTGCTTTCGTCACACGGCTCCAGTCGCGTCATTCTTTTTGCTGGTGCCAAGCAGAAAGTCAAGGAACTGGGTATCCTGCTTTCCCGCCGAGGCTATAACGCCGCGGCCATGCATTCCGACCTCGAGCAGAAGCAGCGCGATGAAGTCATGCTCGCGTTCAAAGCTGGGCGCATTGACATCCTTGTCGCCACCGACATTGTTGCGAGAGGAATAGACATCGACGATATCAAACTTGTCATCAATTACGACGTGCCGCATGATGCTGAAGACTACGTGCACCGCATCGGCCGAACGGCACGCGCAGGGCGCGAAGGTAGCGCCGTGACGTTGGTGGGCGAGCGCGATGTCCCTTCGCTCCGTGAAATTGAAAACTTGCTGGAAATCGAGATACCGCGTGCTGTTCTCCCCGAGGGCTTCATGGCTCCGTCGGAGCAGACAGATTTTTTCAAAGGCCGCCATGCCGACAGGAAGAGAAGAAAGGGCGGCTCTGGAGATGCAAAAAAGGAACAAGAGCGGAAGCAGGGTGGAAATCGAAACCGCGGAAACCGCCACGGCAAGCCTTCAGCCAAGAAAGCCTATGCGCCGCAGGTTGTTCCAGAAAATGGCAAAACCGCTGTGCCAGACGGGCAGACGGCTTCGGTTGAAACAGCCGAGAACAAAACGGCAGCAAGCAAAACGGCACGCCGTTCGCGGCACCACCGACGTAGAAAAACGCAACAAGGTGTGGAAAGCGCGGCGGGAGACGCAGAAAAAACACTTGGATAATTATCGAACACGGATAGTTGAGGCTAACCCCGTTCCACCATTACTATAAATAAAATATATGTCGGATTTCCTGAGTAAGCTGCAAGCATTAAAATTCCAAACCGAAGAGAATTCCTGGAAGAAACTCAAAAGAATCGGGCGCGTGTTTTTCAGACTTGAGAAGACTGAAAAGGGCGGGGCATTGAGTGTTGTAAACGAAAAGGGTATCCTTGTTGATGTTGACAGCCGTTATTATGAACCTGAGGAATCTCAGCTGATCCGTAGCATTGAGCATATACAGCGGGAGCGTCAGTTTCGCATTATATGGGAAGAAACGGACAAGTCGGTAAATCTTTGTGATCATCCGTATTTGTGCCATCAGTTGGTGCGTTGCAAAAATATCGTCGACGGGAAAATGACGCCCATTGTTTTCCATTCTGATGAGACTTTCTTGCAGTTGCGCTTGAAGAAAGAGGGCGTTGATTTCCATCCTTCGGTGCGCGTTGCCGCCTGCGAAGGGGAGGATGCTGTCGTGATGCTTTCCGAATGTTTCGCCTGGGTGGGAAACGGCATTTATCAGGTGCGGCCGATTGGTGGCAATTACAATTATCTGTCGGTGTTCGAAGAACCATTCTCAGAAGATATGCTTGAGCGCTATCTCTCCGTGTTGCATTCCTACACGGAGCAGATTGACGTCGTTGCTGAGTACTTTAGTCTTTCTTTTTCTTCCGGCGAAGTAGTGCCAGTTCCTACTATCTTCTTTGAGAAGGTTGATGCCGACGCGTTTTTATGAAGAGCGCCGCTCTTATTACAAAGAATTGATTGATAGGTCGATAAAAATTGACGGCGTGCAGAAATCGCAGTTTGTGATGTTTCAAGCGTTGAGCGAGTTGCGCCGTATAGCCTCCGTGCCGGAGAGTCTGACCGATGGGAAAATTCATTCACCGGAACTTGGTGCTCTCGTGGAGTCGTTGCTTGAAACCGTTGCCAACGGCCACAAAGCCGTTGTGTTTTTCAATTTCATTGCCGGACTTGAACTGTTGGGAGAAGCGTTGGAAGAAAACGGCATTGATTATGTGAGCATGACTGGTGCTACACGCGACCGGAAACTGGTGGTTGAGCGCTTTCAAGGAGATTCCCGTTGCAGGGTGATGCTCATGACGCTGAAAACAGGTGGTGTCGGCTTGAACCTAACGGCGGCCGACATGGTTCGTCTGATATTCCAAAAAATCAACACCTGTCCGAGTGCGCTGTTGATTAAACTCCTGTTGCCTCAAGTGAGCGGTTTCAAGTCCAAGCAGTTCGACGGCTGTCAGGTCAACGATTTGATCAGAAATATTTGCGGCGTGCTGTCGCAACTCGATTCAGAGAAATGGATGCCTGTTGATTATTTCTTGGTGAACGTCAGGACGCAAGCTTCAGACAAACTTAAGCAGCCAGAAGGCACCTACGAGCTATTCTATGAGGATTATTTCTATAAGTCAGTGCTTGTCAACGGATTCACAAACAGTATCATCTCCTTGGACAACGTCATTAGCAACTTGTCAAATCCTTTTGTGAAATCATTTTTGTTCCTGTTGGCGAGCCTCGGCATCGTGGAAATTGCATACAGCGCTGTTCCGCCGTCCAATGCCACCAGCATATACGACACGTTGCAATTTTTGCGGATAACAGAGCTCGGTCAGTTTGTAACTGGTCTTATTGGCCATTATAGCGAAACAGGAAGGGGGGGGACTCATACGGACTTCGCCATCGACGACGAGCGCCTCTTATTGAAGTTAAACAATCCGAAAAGCCCCTATGCTTTCGTGCTTGAAAAGTTTGGGAAGAGCGTCACATCGTCGCTCTATCGTGTTGACTATGGCATCTTCCTGGAGGGTTGCACAACGGCAGATGATGTCAACGAACGCATTGCGCTTTTCAAACGCTATTTCGGTGAAGAATTGCCAGAGGTGTGGTCCAGTTTCTTCAAGGACGTTCTGTTGCGTTGCTCCCCGCTGGCAACCGTCGGTAAGAAATACATGCTCCGCCGTATAGATGCCAAAGACAAGCGCCTTCAGAACGTCATCCTGACGGACGAATGTCTCAAGAAACACATTTTGAGGGCTGAGAACTATATTCTGCTCATCGAGCAGGATTATTGGAATGTGGTGGTTGAAAGGCTGAGGACTTATGGCTATGTGCTGTAGTTCACGCTTTGCTTTCCACCGATTCCCGTTCTCCGTCATTAGCTTGTAAAAAAGGCATATTGAATCTCGGCTTGACCTTCCCGTTTTTTGTTTAGCAAAAAAATGCCCAATCATTTTGCTCTCTCCCTGCTTTGCAGTAACTTCGTGCCGTTTTATCAAGAACAGGGCGGCGGACGTGGAGGCTTCCTCCCGTACCTGTCGTTCCCATATATAATTAGGATAATCTTATGAAGTATTATTTGATGATTGTCGCTTCGGCAATACTCATGTTGTGTGCCTGCCGGGGAGAAAAAACAGAAACAGCGGAAACAGTTTCAGCGGATTCCGTTCCCGACAGCCTTGCCACCGACAGCCTCGGCGCCGACACTACGGAGCCTCCAGTGGCGGCCGATGGTCTCTTCGACGACTTTATGTATAATTTCATGCGTAATAGGAAGTTCCAGAAGAAACGCATTAAGTTTCCTTTGGAAAACCTCGTGGACGGGAAAAACAAACCCATAGCAGAGGGCGCGTGGAAATTCGACCCCGTATATGTCCGTGAGGAGGTCTACACCATGCTTTTCGATGACGAAAAAAGCGTGACCAGCGAAAAGGACACGAGCGTTCACCACGTCATCGTGGAATGGGTTTATCTCGACAAGGGGCGCGTCAAGCAATATCATTTTTTAAAAGAAAAAGGCCAGTGGAGGCTCTTCCGTTTGGACACGCACAACATCGGCCGGAATGCCAACCGCGACTTCTTTGAGTTTTACAAGCGCTTTTCAACCGACCCCGACTTCCAGATGGCGCATATTGCCAACCCATTTGAGTTCAAGACGTATGACTCCGACAATTTCCAAGCCATCGATGGGGTGCTCGACGTGGCGCAGTGGCCCGACTTCAAGCCCGATATGCCCTCCGGACGCATCACGAATATCAACTACGGACAGCGGTATTCAAACAACGGGCAGCGCGTGTTGGTCATCACAAGCCCCTCGGCAGGAATGAGCTGCACGTTGAGCTTCAGAAAGCACAGAGGCGTTTGGGCGCTGGTCCGGATGGAGAGCATATAGCGCCCCCGGCAGGTCGTCCAGTAAACGCGTGCGCCGTTTTGATGCCTGAGAGAAGAGGGTGTCGAAATGTCCGTTTGATATAAAAGTTGCATATTTTTAAGGAATATAATTCGTATGAAGACAGAGAACAACTATTCGTTGTCGGCCCACAATACTTTTGGCATAGATGCCCGTTGCCGGCAGTTTGTTGAGTATGAAACGGTGGACGAACTCCGGGATTTCATCTCCCGCAGACTCGCTGATGCTGCTTCAGAAACTTCTCTTCCCCTGCTGCACATCGGCGGCGGAAGCAATCTCCTCTTCACCACTGATTTCCCGGGTATCGTTCTGCACTCCGCCATCAAAGGCGTGGAAGTCGAAATGAGCGATGCGGCCAGACAGGAAGTGGTGGTCAAGGCCGGAGCAGGGGAGAATTGGGACGACTTTGTGGCCCGCTGCGTTGAGCAGGGCTATTATGGTCTGGAGAATCTGTCGTACATCCCTGGCGAAGTGGGTGCCAGCGCTGTGCAAAACATCGGCGCCTATGGCAGCGAAGTGTGCCAGTATATAGAAAAGGTGGAGACCGTTGATTTACACGATGGTTCCCTCCGCATTTTCCTCCCCTCAGAGTTGCATTATGCCTATCGCAGCAGTGCGTTCAAACATGAATTGAAGGGGCGCTATGCCGTGACGTCCGTCTGCTATCGCCTTTCAACCGTCTTCCGCCCCAATCTCTCCTACGCCGCTCTGACGCGTGCCCTTCAGGAACAAGGCATCGACGTGGAGACTTTGACGGCAGCGTCTCTGCGTCAAGCCGTCATCAATGTGCGTCGTGGTAAATTGCCCGAGCCTTCTGAAATCGGCAGTGCCGGTTCCTTCTTCGTCAATCCCGTAGTGTCAAGCGAAAAATTCTGTCAGCTGCAGCAGCAATATCCTGGCATGCCGCATTATGCCGTTGAAAATGGCGTAAAAATCCCCGCAGGCTGGATGATTGAGCAATGCGGCTGGAAGGGAAAGAACCTCGGCCGCGCTGGGGTCTACGAAAAACAGGCCCTTGTCTTGGTCAATCGCGGCGGTGCTACGGGTGCCGACATCGTGCGCCTCAGTGACGCCGTGCGTGCTGACGTCGTAGAAAAATTCGGCGTAGACATCCATCCGGAGGTCAATTTTATATAATCGGGCGGGTATTCAAAATATTTTATAGTAATGGTGAAAGAATAAGTTGAGCAATTTTGACCTGTATTTTTGTTGGTTTTGGAATTTGGAAGAGGGAACATAGCGGGCTATGTGACAATGACAAATACCAAAAGCGGCAAAGAGACAGGGTATAAGAAATGACCCATTATTCCTCAAAATTGCTCAAGTTATTTTCACCATTACATATTGTCAGTGTCGGAAGAGTATGCGACAAGGCAATATAGACTAATTTTGAACACCTGCTTAGTAAAACCAAAATCGCTCAAGATGAAGTTACGTTTTTTAGGAACAGGCACCAGCACGGGCATACCGCAAGTGGGGTGTAGCTGTCAGGTGTGCGCCTCGGCAGACTCGCGCGACAAACGGCTCCGCACTTCCGCATGGATTGAGACCGACTGCGGCGAAAGTATCTTGATCGACTGCGGCCCTGATTTCCGCCAGCAAGTACTCTCACTTAACCATTTTAGCCGCATCAGCGCTGTGCTCCTCACGCATGAACACTACGACCATGTTGGGGGTATCGACGACTTGCGCCCCTTTTGCGTCTTTGGCGAAATCCCCGTCTTTGGCGATGCCATTTGTCTGGAACACCAGCGTGAGCGCATGCCATATTGTTTTGCGGAGCACAGGTATCCTGGTGTTCCCAAGATTTCGCTACATCCCGTGCGTCCCGGTGAAGTTTTCCGCGTTGGAAAGCAGGAAATCCTCCCTTTTGTGGTGATGCACGCCCAGTTGCCCATCATGGGCTATCGTTTCGGACGTACGGCCTACATCACCGATATGAAAACCATCCCCGACGAGAGCCTCCCTCTTCTGGAAGGTGTGGAAACGCTCATCGTCAACGGGCTGCGTTTTGAACCGCACGCCAGCCATCAGACCATTGAAGAAGCTGTTGCTTTTTCGCGCCGTGTGCAAGCATCGCACACCTATCTCGTCCACATGAGCCATCATGCCGGACTCCACGTTTCGCTCGAAGAACGTTTGCCCGACAACGTGCACGCTGCTTATGATGGTTTGGAAATTGAATGTCGCTGAAGTGTACTGGGGGCGGATGCTGTATAATCTTCTTTAAAGCCCCTTCCCAAAATAGTTAAACCCTTTCTTCTCACGGCTCCTCGTTCTTCTTTATTAATACTTAACACGTCTGCCGTGAAAAAATGTGGCGTCAGAACTTGCCTGCGTGAAATGAAAAAAGTAATTTTGCATGCAATAAAAAAACACCTTAGCATTATGTACTCAGATTTTATTGCCGACAAAATTGTTATGGAGGGCTTGACGTTTGATGATGTCCTCTTGGTCCCTGCCTATTCAGAAGTACTGCCGCGTACCGTCAGTCTGTCAACGAAATTTTCTCGCAACATCGATTTGCAGATTCCTTTCGTGACAGCAGCTATGGACACTGTGACAGAAGCACCAATGGCCATTGCCATTGCGCGAGAAGGTGGTATCGGTGTGATTCACAAAAACATGAGCATCGAAGACCAGGCGCGTCAGGTGGCCATTGTGAAGCGTGCAGAAAATGGTATGATTTATGACCCCGTAACAATTCAGCGTGGCCGTACAGTTAAGGATGCGCTGGCTTTGATGCGCGAATATCACATCGGAGGTATTCCTGTCGTTGACGACCAGATGCACCTGGTTGGTATCGTGACCAACAGAGACCTGCGCTTTGAACGCAACCTCGACAAGAAGATTGACGAGGTGATGACTTCTGAGAATCTTGTGACCACCAATACGCAGACCGATCTTCTGAGCGCCAGCCAGATTCTTCAGGAAAACAAGATTGAAAAACTTCCTGTCATTGACAAGGACGGCAAGTTGGTCGGTTTGATTACTTATAAGGATATCACCAAGGCCAAGGATAAACCGATGGCATGTAAGGATGCCAAGGGACGTTTGCGTGTGGCCGCAGGTGTCGGCGTGACGGCAGACACTTTGCAGCGTATGGAAGCCTTGATTCAGGCCGGTGCCGACGCCATTGTCATCGACACGGCGCATGGTCATTCAAAATACGTGATTGAAAAGCTCCGCGAGGCCAAGGCTTCTTTCCAAGGTGTTGACATTGTGGTGGGAAATGTTGCCACAGGCGATGCTGCACGCATGCTCTATGAGGCAGGTGCTGACGCTGTCAAGGTCGGCATCGGTCCGGGTTCTATTTGCACCACCCGTGTGGTTGCAGGTGTCGGTGTGCCTCAGTTGTCGGCCGTTTACGATGTAGCCCAGGCGTTGAAGGGAACAGGTGTGCCCTTGATTGCTGATGGTGGTTTGCGTTATTCTGGCGACATTGTCAAAGCGCTTGCAGCTGGTGGCTTTTGTGTTATGATTGGTTCGTTGGTGGCTGGAACGGAAGAAAGTCCAGGCGAAACCATCATCTTTAACGGCCGTAAGTTTAAGACCTATCGTGGTATGGGCAGCTTGGAGGCTATGGAGAACGGTTCTAAGGATAGATATTTCCAATCGGGCGTTGTTGAAGTCAAGAAACTCGTTCCAGAGGGTATAGCTGGACGTGTTCCTTACAAAGGCTCGGTTCAGGAAGTTATTTACCAGATGGTCGGCGGTTTGCGCTCAGGTATGGGCTACTGCGGTGCCGGCACTATTGAGCAGTTGCACAACGCCAAGTTTACAAGAATCACGGGTGCCGGTGTGATGGAAAGTCATCCGCATGACATCACCATCACAAGCGAGGCTCCCAACTATAGCCGCTCTGAATAAAAAAGATATGCGATTCGTTTTGACGGATTATATATAAAACAATGTCACCCTTCTACTGTGAATCCATGGTGGCTTGGCCATGTACACATCGCGTGTGTTATGGTTCAGGCGAATCTTTAGGCATAGTGGAAGAGTGGCATTTTTCAGTTAGGGGTGTTCTATAAATTAGCTTGAGCCGATTTTACATTTATCGCGAAGCAGATTGTTGTATTTCAAAGACGAGCATAGCGAGCTATGTGAGTCTTTGAAATACAACAATCTGCGAGTGAGAAATGTAAAAGCGGCCAAGTCAATCCTAAATAAGGAATCTCCATTAAAACTAATTTATAGAACATCCCTTAATCTGGGTGCGGATTCAGCCCCTTGGTTTTCATGACACCTTAACATATTCCTTTTCTTTCTACTCAATGAAAAAGTTTTTCTTACCCATATTTGCCTTGGCATTTTCTTTGAGCGCGTTTGCCCAAAGCAATGACCCTGTTTTGATGCACATTAACGGCAAGCCCGTCACTCGGAGTGAGTTTGAGTATTCCTATAACAAGAACAGCAACATCGAAGGTGCTGTGGAGCACAAAACGGTGGACGAATACGTCGAAATGTTTGTGAATTACAAACTCAAGGTGGAAGCTGCGGAAGCGATGCGCATGGATACGCTTTCAAGTTTCAAAGGCGAATTTGCCCAATATCGCGACATTCAGTTGAAGCCGTTTTTGGTTGATTCCGCCTTCATCGACTCCGTTGCCTACAGCGTGTACACCCAGACCCAGGCGCAGTTGAAAGGGAAAGATATGTTGCGCGTGGCCCACATTCTGCTTATGGTACCGCAAAATGCCACACAGGGCGCGGTTGACTTCACGTCACACCGCATAGATTCCATCTACGATGTCCTTAAACATGGTGCCGATTTTGCTGAAATGGCTAAGCAGTTTTCTGACGATAGGGGCACGCGTGCCAAGGGCGGCGAACTGCCTTGGATTGGGCCGGACATGACCTTGAAGGAATTTGAGGATGCTGCCTATGCCCTTCAGAGCGGCGAAATGTCGCGCCCTGTCAAGACTTCCGTGGGATTCCACATCATCAAGATGCTCGAACGTAAGCAACTCGAACCGTATGCCCAGTTGAAATCCATGATTGTTGAAGGATTGAAGCGTCAGGGCATCGAGGAAAATTCGGCCGACTATCGTATTGGCAAGATTGTGGAGGCAAGCCACGGACGACTGACCCGTGAAGCGGTGCTCGACAGCGTGATGAATGCTGAGGTTGCCACCAATGCCGATTTGAAGTACCTCATTGAGGAATACCACGACGGACTGCTGCTTTACGAAATCAGCAAACAGGAAATTTGGGACCCAGCTTCAAACGATAAGCAGGCGCTCGCTAAAATTTTCAAGAAGAACAAGAAAACCTATGCGTGGGACGAGCCGCGCTTCAAGGGCTTTGTCATCTCTGCCAAGAGCGAGCAGGCGCTGAAGAAGGCCAAGAAGTTGCTCAAGAAGTATGGCGAAGGAGAATGGCAGGCCGAAATCAAGAAGCAGTTGAACAAAGACTCTGTGCAGGTCCGCGTTGTTGGTCCCGTCTTGGTCAGGAAAGGCGAAAACAAATTGGCCGACCAGTTTATTTTTGGCGGTGACGAAGTGAAGACGAGAGCCCCGTTTGTGTTTGCTGGCGTGCAGGGTAAAAAACTTAAGCAGCCTGCCACTTATGTCGACGTTAAGTCGCAGGTGGAAACCACTTTGCAGGAACGTCTCGAAAAGGCTTGGATTGAAAAGCTCCGTCAGCAGTTCCCAGTTGAAATAGATAAGGCTGTGCTCGCCACGGTGAACAAACACTAAGCGTGGAGCGCACAGGAATAATCAATCCACGATCAAAAGTCATTCTCCTGTTTCTAAGTAATGGCATAAAAAGACTTGACCAATTTTGTAAGTAAAGATTTATTTCTTATGCCCTGTCAAAATAGCTCAACTTATACTTTCACCATTACTAAGTATAACTCATAAGCATCAATGAATAAAAGAAATTTATTGCTTTCGGCCTTCATGTCGCTCGGCTTTGCCGGCGCCTTCGCGCAGGTTCAGAAATCCAACGTCGTTGACGAAGTGATTTGGGTGGTTGGCGACGAGCCGATTTTGCGTAGCGATGTCGAAGAAGCACGAATTAGCGCCGAATTGTATGGCGAACATATTGACAATCCATATTGCGTGATTCCTGAGCAGTTGGCCATTCAGAAACTCTTTCTGCATCAGGCGGCGCTCGACAGTGTGGAAGTCGATGAGGCACGCGTCATCCGTGCTGCCGATGAGCAGATTAACCGCGCCATCCAGAATTTCGGTTCGCGCGAGAATGTTGAAACCGTTGCACGCAAGTCGATTGCCCAATATCGCGAACAGCAGAAAACCATGTACCGCAACAACCTGATGATTGGTCAGGTGAGGGAGAATATCACCAAAAACGTCAAGGTGACACCGGCAGAAGTGCGCAAGTATTTCTCAAGCCTCCCCGAGGATAGTTTGCCGCTTATCCCCACACAGGTAGAGGTGCAGATCATCACGTCTGTCCCTAAAGTGAGCCGAGCGGAAGTGGAGCGCATTGAGTCGCGCCTGCGCGATTTTGCCAAGAGAATCAATAGCGGCGAGTCTGAATTTTCAACCCTCGCTAAGATCTATTCCCAGGACGGTTCTGCCCGTAACGGTGGAGAGTTGGGCTATTCAGGTCGCAACCAGTGGGTGCCCGAGTTTGCCAATGTAGCTTTCAGTTTGAACGACCCGAAGAAGGTGTCGAAAATTGTGAGAACAGAATTTGGCTTCCACATCATCCAGCTTATCGACAAACGTGGCGATAGAATCAACGTGCGCCACATCCTGCTCAAACCAGAAATCGAGGAAAGCGAATATGAGCGTGCCTTAGGCCGCTTGGATTCCATCGCCGATGACATACGAAACGACAAGTTCACTTTCGACGAGGCCGCTCCGCTGCTTTCCGATGACAAAGACACGAGAAACAACAATGGCATCATGGCCTATACCGACATGGAGACGGGACTCGTCACTTCCAGATTCCAGATGTCGCAGCTGCCAGCCGACGTGGCCAAGGTGGTGGAGCATCTCAAGGTGGGAGAGGTGTCGAAGGCATTCAGAATGACAAATAGCAGTGGTGCCGAGGTCTGCGCCATCGTGCGCCTCAAAAATAGGACCGATGCACACCGCGCCAGCATGACCGAGGATTTCCAGACTTTGAAAGACATCGTCTACGGCAAGCGTTGCGAGGCCGTGGTAGACGATTGGATCCGCGAAAAGCAGAAGAATACGTACATCCGCATCAATGACAACTGGAAACATTGTGACTTCAAATATCCAGGTTGGGTGAAATAAAAGCGGTGTGCTGAAAATTATCACCGGGAATCCTGCCTCGTTGTGCCAGACGGCGGCATATATAGGCAAGCGTAAAAACCAGTTCGTAATCCGCAATTTGAATGAGGTTGAAAAATAAACAACACAGATATAGTTTTATCAGCAGCAAGACGTGGGCCATTTGGGCCTTCGTCTTGTCTGTCGTTATAGGCGGTCATGCCAAAGTGTTTTCCTTCTCGTCTTCCAACGACAAAAAAGAAGACCGTCTGCATTTGGTGCACGCCGACAATTGGGTGTATGACCAATATGAAATTTCCGGTGCGCAGCGTTTGAGCGGCAACGTGAAATTTCAGCATGGCGGAATGATATTGCGCTGCGACAGTGCCGTATATTTTCAGGCCAGCAATTCCTTTGAGGCATTTGGGCATGTGCGCATGACACAGGGCGACACCCTCTCCCTAACGGGTGAGCGCCTCTATTATCGCGGCGACGACCAGATGGCCGAGGTGCGCCAGAATGTCATCATGAAACATCGTGGGCAGACTCTTTATACCGATTCGCTCAACTACGACCGCCTCTACGCCTTCGCCTATTTCTTCGACGGCGGCAAACTCGTTGACGGCAACAGTGTGCTTACGTCCGATTGGGGAGAATATCATACAGACACCCGCAAGTCGGTGTTTAACTACAACGTCGAACTTAACAACCCAAAATTCAGAATCATCACCGATACGCTCAATTATGACATCATCACCAAGTGGGTGGATGTCTGCGGCCCGTCCAACATCTATAGCGGCGACGACAGAATCTATACTGAGCAGGGTAGCTATAATACGGAGAGCGAACAGGCCAAACTCTATAAACACCCTATCATCTACAACAAAACGGGGATGATGGAAGGTGATAGCGTTTTTTATGACAGAAAAACGGGGGAGGCCCTTGGATATAACAACGTTGTCTATCGCGACACGGTCGGGAAATACAATATGTATGGCGATTTCTGCCATTATAATGAGTACTCAGGAAAGGGACTGGCAACGGGAAAAGCTTGGGCGGAATATTTTTCCGACGGCAATGACACGCTCTATGTGCATGCCGACACGATGAAGGTGTTCACCTACAATATGGAAACCGATAGCATCTATCGTGTTGTTCACGGATATTTTCATGCCCGTGCTTACCGAGCGGACATACAAGCTGTGGCCGACTCGCTTGTTTTCTCAACCAAAAGCAGAGCATTGTCTCTTTATAGAGACCCCATCGTTTGGAGCGACAACCGCCAGATTGTTGGTGAGGAAATTCACGCTTTTGCCAATGACTCCACTATCGACAGTGTGCGTGTCATGCGGCAGGCCATGCTTGTGGAACGCTTGGATTCCCTGCATTTCAACCAGGTTAGCGGCAACCTGATGCGTTCTTATTTTGAAAATGGGACAATCAAAATGAATTGCGTTGACGGCAATGCGAGCGTGGTCAACTATCCGTTGGAAAGAGACAGCACCATCATCTATCAGAATGCCACCGAAACCGCAAAGATTCGCATGACGATGAAGGACGGCAAGATGCAACGCTTGTGGGCACCAGGGTCCAAGGGCACGTTTTATGTGGCCGGACTGGCGCCGCAGGAGAAGACCCTGCTGCCAGGCTTTGCCTGGTTTGACTATATTCGTCCTGTTGACAAAAACGATATCTTCGAGTGGCGGCCGAAAAAGAAAGGGACAGAACTCAAGCCTTCTGTGCGTCATGAAGCCCCGTTGCAGAAGTTGAACGTGAAGTGACCTTCTACTCATTACCCCCCTCTTTAGGTAATGGTCAAACCTACTTACAAACGAGAATAGAAAAACAGTATGAGCGACATAATAAAACTGCTTCCGGATTCTGTTGCCAATCAGATTGCAGCGGGAGAGGTCATCCAGCGTCCGTCGTCTGTCATCAAGGAACTTGTTGAGAACGCCATCGATGCCGGAGCAACGTCCATTCAGGTCATCGTTGTCGATGCGGGAAAGACCTGCATACAGGTGGTTGACAACGGAAAGGGAATGAGCGAGACTGATGCCCGTTTGGCTTTTGAGCGGCATGCCACGTCGAAAATCACCCAAGCTTCGGATCTGTTTAATCTGCAGACCATGGGGTTTCGCGGCGAGGCGCTTGCTTCGATTGCGGCGGTGGCGCAGGTGGAACTGAAGACGAGAACGGCCGACGAGGAAATTGGCACATGCTTGCAAATCGAAGGAAGTAAGGTCATCGACCAGCAGCCCGACGCTTGCAGCGTGGGAGCGAATTTCTCGGTCAAGAACCTGTTTTACAACATCCCGGCAAGAAGAAAATTCCTGAAATCCAACCAGACAGAGATGTCAAACATCTTGACGGAGTTTGAAAGAGTGGCGCTGGCCAATCCGCAGTTGTCGTTCAAACTCTATTCTGGAGACAGTGTGCTGCAAAACCTCCCCGCGGGCAATTTTCGTTCAAGAATCAGGGGCATCTTCGGGAAAAATGTCGACAGCAAACTTCTTCCTGTCAGTGTAGAGACTTCTTTGGCGAAGATAAACGGGTATGTCGGAACGCCTGAGAGTTCTAAGAAGAAGGGTTTCCATCAATATTTCTTCGTCAATGGCCGCTACATGAAGCATCCTTATTTCTCCAAGGCCATCATGACAGCCTACGAACGTTTGATTCCCGACAATGAACAAGTGTCGTATTTTATAGATTTCCAAGTAGACCCTTCTAAGATAGATGTAAACATACATCCTGCGAAAACTGAAATCAAGTTTGAAGACGATAGTGCGATTTGGCAGATACTTCTTGCCTCCGTGCGCGAGGCATTGGGCAAGTTCAATGCCATTCCGACCTTGGATTTCGACACGGAAAATTGCCCCTCCATCCCTGCTTTCAATCCAGAATACACCGAGGTTAAGCAACCCCAGGTGCATTTAGACAGCTCTTTCAATCCTTTCGACCAGCCGCAGGAAACGCCGCTTTCGGAGAATGGATGCGGCGCGGCAAGGCGTGATGGTTTTTCCCGCAGCGCCTCAGGATGGGAAAACGCCTATGCAAAACCTTCGAATTTGGATTTCTCTCTTCCGCTCGGAGGCTCCGATTCGCAGACAGAGGGAAGTGGAGAGTCTTCTTCGGATTTTGCGAATTTTGTGCATGGCTCAGATGCCCAAACACACACGCCCTTGTTCGATGCAGCGTCAATGTCCCCTAAAGACACTCAGATGCCGGGCGAAGAAATGCTTTGGGACAATGGTGGAGAGGAAGACGATTGGAAGGAACTCTCAGCCTCTGCCTTCCAGTACAACGGCCGTTTCATTGTTTTGCCTTCCTCGTCAGGAGTGGTTCTCATCGACCAGCATCGCGCCCATATGCGTGTGTTGTATGACATGTTTCTCAATCAGCTGCTGATGCACAAGGGCGTCAGTCAGGGACTGCTCTTCCCGGAACTTCTTCAGTTGCCCTTGTCGTCTGCCACGCATTTCGAAGCCCTCATAGAGCAACTGGCCTTCGTTGGGTTCGACATTTCGCCGCTTGGTGCAGGCAGCTTTTCCATATTGGGCATTCCCTCTGGCACAGAAGGGCTTGATGTCATCTCGCTCTTGCAGTCGATTCTTGATGAGACGATGCAGGGCAAACCAAAGGCAGAAGAAACCATTGCCAAAATCATTGCCAACCGCCTGGCACAACAGGCGGCCATGCCCGTGGGGCAGATTCTTGGAAGAGACGAAATCACCAATTTGGTCGTGTCGTTGTTTGCCTCTGAAAATCCGCATTACACGCCAAATGGGAAGAACATACAGTATCTTCTTGATACAGATAGGATAAAACAATTGTTTGACGCATAATCAAAAAGTATGACAACTGATGTTATAATGGCTAACAAGGAGGAATTTCTCAACCGCTGCCGGAAATACATCCATCGTGAAGGAATCGACAAACTGCTCGATTATCTTGAAAACAAAACAGATTTTTTCACGGCACCATCCTCAACCTCCTTCCATCTGAATGAAGACGGGGGACTGTGTCGCCACTCTTTGAATGTTCACGATGTGGCGATGAAACTCGTGGAGCATGTCTATGCGCCTTCAATGCAGCTTGAGACAGCGCCTTTTTCGGAAGAAATCTCCCAGGAGAGTCTGGCAATCGCAACGCTTTTCCATGATTTGTGTAAGACAAAAATCTATCGTAAGACAGAGCGTTGGCGCAAGAATGCAGAGGGGCGTTGGGAGAGCTATTCTGGTTATGATATTCAGGACGAGTTTCCTTTCGGCCACGGTGAGAAATCGTGTATCATCTTGGGATGGTTCTTGCGCTTGAAGCAAGACGAACTGCTGGCCATCAGATGGCACATGGGCATGTTTGAAATGGGAGAGCAGGGGAGCAGCACCCGCTTCGCTTTCCGTTCGGCCTTAGAGCGCTCTCCTTTGGTTGTCGTCTTGCACACAGCCGACATGCTGAGCGCCAATCTTCTTGAAAAGACATCGAAATAAGAGGGGGCAGAAACTTCTGCCCCTATCCCGTTCCGTAGATAATTACGCTTTCATTCCCGAGGGGGACTTTAGTAATCTCTCCTCCAACAGCAAACGGCAAAAGACACGCGCTTCATGCGTATCTTTTGCCGTTTGTTTTGTTTGTAGATTCTCGTGGTGGCGGGCGTTTTCGTCAGCATCGCCCAAATGGGCATAATTCGCTCGCAGCAATGCGATTTATAAGGGCATTTCGGCAAATCAGAAAAGTCAGGCAGTTGCATAATAGAGAAAATTTCCCCAATTCAGTGTTAAAGATTGTGCTATCGGGGGGGGTAAAATTATTTTTTGTAACTTTGGAGCATTCAGAACTCAAACATTTAAAGGTTGCGCCCGACACGTATCAGGGAAGAATTTATGATAAGATGACTACTTTCGGTAAAGGCATCTATGCCTTGTGCGCCATTGCACATACAAAAATGGACTTTAAAACAGTACATCCTTTAAATATCCTGTCTACTGACTTTATAACAATTTATCAAAAATTATTCAAGATGAAAAATAAACATTTTTTCCGTCGCGCAATCACGGCCGCCTTGTTGTGCATTTGCTTCCACTCGCAATTTTTGTACGCACAAAGGCTGAGTGTCCGTCTCGATGCCCCTCAAGGCGTTGACGCAGAAACCTTGGATTCGGACATAGGTTCCCTTCAAATCACGTTTTCCAACAATCCAGCATTTCAGGATCTCAGCAACTATGCCAATGAATGCCTCCCTTTGAGTAGTAATTACAATCAGGGAGATGCTAATCTGTATAGATACCATAGTTACCGATTCACACTTAACTTTTACAATCGTGACGATAATTACTCTGCATGGTGGGGGATTTCAAATATAGATATGCGTTCTTTATGTAGAGCCATTAGCTGTAAATCAGGAGATTATGCCTACTACCGCATTTACAGCATGCATTTGAACCGTATCATTACGGGAAAGATTCTCCTGTCGGATAATGAAAACGTGACTATCTCCCACAACGACTTGGCTTCAGCCCGCCGGGTCGTTTTCCGACCAGTGATTGATCGCAATGGTGCTCCTGTGTCTGCCATGCTCGCCCCCGACCTCCGTGTGGGTGCCTGCTGGGGAACGAGTGTAATGAATATGGAGCGTGACTTCAATGCTCCTTGGGCGCTCTACGCTTTGCCAGGTGACATCTTGCGCTATCTCGTGGTTCCAGATAGCGAAGATCTCGCGCTGCATGTCGACTCTATCACTGTGACTGATACCCCCGACCAGACCATTACCACCGACTATCGTCGGGCTGTGGAATGTCGTTTTTACATCACTGATAGCAAGGGAACGCAATGTCCCGTAGACGGCGAATTCCGCTCTGTGTACTACAAAGAGCAGAATTGGAATAAACCTCAAAAATCGTCGTTCTATGGTTACGGTTTTTACAACGTTGGTCGTCGAATTACCCTTACCGCTCCCGATGGCACTCGTGCCGCTTATGTGCTGCCAGGCACGCAGTCGTTTCAGATAGGGAATCCAAGTGTGAAAACTTCAGACCCTGACTTTCTCATGCCATATAATGCTTATGGTGGCTACGTCATAAAAGAGCTGACCGTACCTGAGAGCACCGAGCCGGTCAATTTGTCGCTTGGCCACAGCAAGCCTCTTAAGGTGACAATTGCTCTGGCCGATGCCGCTCCATTTGTTGACTATATTTACTTCGCAATTCTCAACAAAGTGAGCCGCCCTTACGCATTGCGTGACAATATGATCATGAATGTGGCACGTAATACAATCAGCCGTGAAATCAAGGGCAATGATCTCATCTTTACCATGATGGTTGAAGGAAGCACCTACCCGTATATTGAAATTGGGGCTTATAATTACGAGAAAGAAACGTCTGGCCCTACAGTGGAAAGTAGGGCTTTCATTTACGAAAGCCCATCCGACCAGCGGACGGAGTTCCACTTGACACAAAACGACTTTTCTAACGGGTCTAAAGGCATTTGCTTTGCTGAGTTGCATCCCGTGAAATTCATCATCCCCTGCCATTTGCTGCAAGGCGGCAAATATCGCTTGCGACTGCTTGGTAAATATGGCAAGAACCAGACTGGCGACTACGACGAAGTCTCCACCTTCATGACGCACCGCAATGATTGCGCCAAAAGTTTTGGAACGGGAGAAAATCCTGTGCCCTACGACACCTTAACCCTCATACTTCCAGAAGGTCAGTACATCTGGCGCATGCATAGTCTCAATGAAAACGAAGAATCAGAGGCTTCTTCTCCCTTTCATCACTTCACCCTTACGGCCACTGACGACCTCGTGCAACCTCTCCCAAAAGAGGCCTACACACTGCTTCGTATAAAAGACCTCGGTCTTGAACATGTCTATACGTATTGCAACAATCTCCCAACGGCATTCCCATATTACAAGCGTGATATGTCGAAGAATAGTGTTGTCTTTGCCGATGAAACCATTCCCTTGCACAACGGCTACAATGAATATAACGTTGACTATCGGCAGGTGAAAATCGAAAAAGAGGCTGACACATCCGTCGGTTATACGCTGAAATCTCCATTGCTCATTGGTGCTGATGATGAAAATCCCTTCCACACCAGTGCCAAATATTATGGTAGTAGCAATGACTATATCACCCTCCCAAATCAGGAAACTTCAACTGGCGACAGCGCAATCCTCGTGTCGAAAAACTCCCAGGCTGATTTGATATTGCATTATAGTGGCAAGCCCTACCATATTGTGCGCATCAACCCTTCAAGTGCCGACACTGTGGTCATCGCTCACTGCCAAAAGCCAGTTCGTGTCACTTTCTCTTACGAACAGGTCGCTGGAGTGTGGAATGAAAGCCTGCGCCAATTTGATTTATTCCTTAGCAAGGAACGTACACGGATAATGCCCTATAGTTATCGTGTGTTTGAGCGTCGTAAATATGTAGACCTTGTTCCTGGCGCCTATTCCGTGTCGTGCGTATTCCTCATTGATGGCGTAGAACATCATGTCGCTGCCGATTTCATCGTTGAAGAAGACAAACCCATGACCGTGGAACTCAAAGAATTTGACCCTACGTCCATCACCTCTCCACTCGACACCAACGTGAGCGGAAAAGTCAAAGCCCGCTACACGATTGACGGTCGACAAATCGCGGCACCACAGCGTGGCATCAACATCCTGCGTATGGAGGATGGCAGCATACGCAAGGTGATGGTTAAATAATCAGGTATAAGTAACTGTTCAAAATTAATTTTATAAATATGAATAATTCACGAATAAGTTCG